>WLWD01001000.1_pt1 | contig 97857 bp, 98 predicted proteins | sample 6712731 | NCBI WGS metagenome assembly WLWD01 (sample SAMN12718690, study PRJNA576275) | sponge metagenome | isolation source: marine sponge | host: Mycale hentscheli | place: New Zealand: South Island, Marlborough, Capsize Point | collected 2014-11-01
ATAATTTGTTATTCTACTTCAAACTATAATTCATTAATAAACAATGTTGATATTCGAGAGAAAAGCGGTATTATTCTCATGTAACCAGGCTTCTATCCATTACGGTGAGCTGTATATAAACAGTGCAACATTAATATGCCGTATTCGTACTACAAGTTATTTAATAGTACGGCGTGTAAACTGTCTGTTCGAAATGCATTGGAAAAATCGCTATAACTAAGTGAAATAGCACGGAACAAAGTGAAACGACACCGTAGCTTAAGTAAGAGTAAGTGCGCAGCCAGTTTTTTTTTTAATCATTTGCTGTGTAGCTACACTAGACAGTGGACTTACTATATGTATATGAGGTTTAACTTTCTCAGACACTTCCGAAGGCTCGAAGACTCCCTTTCTAATCTGTTGAAAAAAATCCGTTGCTTGTGCTATTAATATCGAATCGCACGCTTACCGGTGCTATTATTCTTACTAAAGTGTTACATACACTTTATAAAGAATGTAACGTAGCAAGCTTTACTCATGCTGATATGAGAGCGAAATTTTTTATCCATGGAGCTGAATGTTTATTAGGTCACTTAGACTCAGACTAGGCCAGAAACAGCAGAGAATTCAAGCGCAGGTTCAGCACGATTGAACAGACGATGATATTCCAGAAGTTATATGTGGGGTGTGGCTAAAATATTTGCTTCCGGTCACTCTAAAAAGTGTGGTTCGACCGACCCCTCGAACCCCTCCCTGGCTACGGTATGCTTTGCCATTTAAACTTTTACACACACTCACAATTTTTTTTCCACTCACATTATTTTAGATGACCATGTATTCGGAATATTTTCTTTTTTGGGGAGGGGTTGAGGACTTGGGTGGAAGTTGAGGACTGTTGGGGGGGTTTTTCCCCCCCCCCCCCCCCTGCACCCCCACTAGATGAAACCCTGCCGTCCAACATGCAATCCTTTTGCCTGGTCGTATTCCAGGGTACAAAAGTTGTGACTTGAAGTTGCTACCGTCTAGTCTATCCAAACATGAAATTTGGAAAACATATGCTGATGCTTCATCCTCCACTGATAACATCCATGCTGCTGCATACTCTACTTTTTGCAAAATATGGCGTTCGGTTCTTCCATCAATTTTGATAATGAAGCCTATGACAGACCTTTACTTTGTATGCCCACAAAACAGTGGGGCAATTATGAAAGCATCTAATCGATCAGGTGTAGAGAAATCCTCAACATTGAAAAAGCTGAAAACAATGTTTACATTGTACAATTGGAACGATCATTTTACAAAACAACTAACGATCTGTGCAAAAGAGTGTCCGTGATCATTTTACCAGCAATGAAGTTTTTCTCCCACCTGCTCCAGATTGCAATATTCCTGCCATTACTCCTTCGTCTATGCACAGCAAGTTCATTTCCCTTCTGATCCGTTGCAAACCAGGACCCATTTTCATTCTCACTCCGCGAAAATGCAGTATTTTTGGCGTACATTGTGAGGCTATACCAAGGCAGATAAATTTTCTCACTGATGATTCTGTAGATTGTGGGAAAGGTGCAATACAGTAGTGAGTCAACTGCATTACTTCTTTGAGCATCACGGGTTTGGAGAGAAGGAAGTGTACCTTCACTGTGTCAACTGTGTTGGCCAAAACAAGAATGCATGCATGCTACAGTATCTGACATGGAGGTGCTTGACAAATAGTCACGAAAAAATCACTCTCATTTTTAATAGTTGGCCATACTAATTTGCTCCTGATTGGTGTTTTGGCTTGCTTAAAAGAAAGTTTCGAAAAACGAAAGTTGGATGTTTGAAGGATATTGCACAAACAATCAATGATTCAGCAGTATGCAACATAGCGCAGATAGTGGGGACTGACAATGGATCCATTTTTGTTCCAGTTTATGACTGGACTAGTTTTCTGGCTCCAATAATGAAGAAAATACCATTGATTAAAAAAGTATCATCAATTTGAAGTTAGCAAGTCTGAACATGGTATTCAGACTCGGAGTATGTGGAATTCACAATTTAAAAAAATCACAGCAAGTAAATTCTGATGACTTTCCATGTGTTATCCCAAAAGGACTTTCTGCAGAACGTCAGTGGTATTTATTTTAACAAGATTCGTCCCTTTTGTCCAGATAATGACAAAGATATTACTTGCCCTCATCCTGAAGTTGCTCAGCCTAATAGTCGTGCTACTACTCGTTCTCCATTATCAGAACTTCTTTAGAAGACAATGAAACCACTCCTCCTGATATATGTTTACTTGAAGTTGCTCCTCCATTGAAGAGACAGAGAATGTGCAGGATTTGTAGTCAGCCTTGTCACAATAGTCGTACTTGTCCTGAAAAATAAATGTCATGAATTTTTTTTTTAATGAATACATTATTCAAATTTGTATTGCTGTAAGTCATATCTGTTAAGGGTGCCCTGCCACCAGAACCTGTGGTCGTTTAATCATTCAGTATATTACCTCAGAACCGCAGGTAACCCGAGCAATCTATTCACCATGGCCAGCTCTCAAATTCTACCCGGATCAATTAACTTTGGCGCAAAAAAAATCTACCAGTTACCGCGAAGCAGGTGGACAAACGGGTCTCTGTGCTATAACTTCACTTCAAATAACATCCTTCTATTATACTTGCAGGGTGAGGAATGAAGATGTACTTGTGAAGTCATTGGAGCAGCTATAAACTCTGTCTCAACCATGACTAACTCCACCCTGACTGGTACCAGCTCAGACAATTCCACCAACCTTACGTATGCGCTACGTATAGACTCCGTCATCATCACTTCAATTCTTTCCATCGGGATTGCTACAGCTAATTCTGCCCTATCACCTACACCATCCTGAAAGTAATGGGGCTGTGGAACGAATGCACGGCACGTTTAAGGCCATTTTGGGCAAGTGTATTGATGATGGGGTAGATTGGGTAGGACAGATTAGTTTTGTGTTGTTTGTACTGCGCCAGATGCCGCATGCAGACTCGGGGTTCAGCCCCTTTGATCTAGTGTATGGGTTCCGTGTTAGGACACCCTTGGACGCCCTTTACCACGGGTTGTACGAGGTGGAGAATGAGAAACTGAGTGTGTGTGAGTGGGTAATTATAGCTGCTGAGAGATTGGAAAGAATGAGGGATTGTGCTGCCCTTAAGAGTGCGAAGGGACGTGAGAGTAGAATGGCTTATTTGAATCGGGGTACTAAGTTGAGGGTGTTCAAGGAGGGGGAGTTGGTATTGTATCGTGTGCCGGTAATGACCTGTAAGCTGGCCGACTCTTGGGAGGGCCATATAAGGTTTTGGAGAGAAAGGGAGATGTAAATTACAAGATTGGAAAGATTGGTTCAGAGAAGCATGCAAGAGTAGTCCACGTGAATTGCCTGAAGGCATACAGAGAGAGTTTGTGATTAACAGGTTAGATGTTGTGTTAGATGAGCAGTGTGAGGAGAGGAGTAAATTGAATGGAATTTGTGAAGGGTATAATGAGAGTGAGATGAACGAAGCGTTGAGTGAATTTAGTGATGTGTTTTCGGATGTGCCGGGGAGTACAGAGAGGGTCGTGATTACCATAGATACGGGTGAGAGTGAACCTGTGAGACAGGCCCCGTATTCAGTCCCGTTAGGGATTAGAGAGAAGTCAGAGAGGAATTGTTGAGTTAGGAGAGAAGCGGAATAATAGAGGAGTGAAAGTTGTTGGGCGTCCCCTCTAGTAACAGTGAGGAAGTCGGATGGAGGGATAAGATTGTGCGTAGATTACAGAAGGTTGAATAACATCACGGTGAAGGAACCATATTGTATCCCCAGTTTCGAGGAGATGCTTGAGAAGGTAGGACGGGGTAAGGTCTTGTCAAAGGTGGACCTGGCGAAAGGGTTCCACCAGGTACTGGTGAGCGAGAAGGATCGGGATAAAACGAGCTTTGTCTGTCCCTTTGGCAACTATCACTTCAGGAGGATGTTATTCGGTCTTACGAATGCTCTTTCAGTGTTCCAAAGACTTATGGATTGTGTTTTGGTGGATTGCGTTGACTTTGTGAAGGTATATATTGACGACATATTGATTGTTTCAGCGTGTTAAGAGGATCATTTGGAGCATGTTAGAGTAGTGTTGGGGACGTTGCGTGAGGCGGGGCTCACTGGTAAAAGAAGCAAGTCGCAGTTTTGGACGGAGGACCTTGGAGTTCTTGGGTCATCTTGTCGGTGATGGTGCTATCAGTGTGCCGGCAGCGAGGGTAGGGGCGGTGAAGAATCATCCCTTGCCTAGGACCCGGAGGCAGCTTCGTGCCTTCTTGGGATTGGTGGGGTATTATCGGCGGTTTATTGCAGGCTTCCACAGGTGGTCGTCCGTTCTGATCCCCCACACGTCTGTGGCGAAGACAGGGGAGCTACGGTGATCTGAGCCGATGTTGGAGGCTTTCAGTGAGTTGTGTATGTCATTATGTCAATCTGTGTCGTTGTGTGTTCCGTGTGTGAATGATGTGTTTGTTCTCGAGTGTGATGCCTGTGGATCGGGTATTGGTGCAGTGCTATCGGTCAAGAGGGAAGGGGATATTCTGCCAGTGGCATTCTTCTCACGTCAACTGAGAGGTGCACAGATGCGCTATAGTGCGCAGGAGTTGGAGGGGTTGGCTATCTTCGAGGCCATTCGATATTTTGCCTATTATTTGTATGGGAGGAATTTTGTTGTGCTTACAGACCACAAGGGATTGATGTCACTAAAGACGGGTCACCAGGAAAATAGACTTATCTACAACTGGTCCCTGAGATTGACTGAATTTGATTTCGTGGTGGAGTATAGACGAGGTGCATTGAATGTGGTGGCGGATGAGCTGAGCTGTTGCCATGATGGGTCGGGCGGTTCCAGTGGCGGTGCCACCCACCTCTAGAAGGCGGGGGGAGATGTGGGCTCCCCAAGACAAGGAAGCCCACATTCATGAGAAGAAGATAGAGAGAAAGAAGAAGAGAGAAGATTGTGAAAGACTTATGCATAGACATTTATGTTACTTTAAATATTCTGTTTTGCAGACATCGTGGTGTTTGTATGTTTTACCTTTTATGGTCACGTTTTGAGTTTGTATGTTTTACCTTTTATGGTCACGTTGTGAGTGTGCGTTGATTGGTCAGGAGTTGTTGTTTGCGCTGTATCTTTCATTTCCTGTGGGTGGAGTTGTGCGTTCAATATAAAACCACCCGCCATCATTCTTGTAGTCAGTCTGTTCTAACATCAAATTAAATTCATTTAAGGAGATTTGCTTCGGCGTCAGTTGGCAGCGCATTATAAGCTGTCTTCCTCAACGTGTGCGAGATCGACAGTCCTTCGGAGCCTAGATTCCCACACACTAGACATATTCCAGCACCTGGTAAAAATAAAAAAATATTACGTCACTAAATGATTATCATGGACCTACTTTATAATAATGACCAGAATAACAGGTATTTCAAGCCATATTATTTTAATAATGAAAGAAAAAGTGTGGCAGTCAACAGGCTTGACCTTGTGGTAGAGGAAGACAGTGAAGAGGAAGAAAATAATAAGTTGAACGGTGTGTGTGTGGGTTTCGATCAAACAGAGCTGGAGCAGGTGCTGAATGAGTTTCAGAGTGTGGTGAGCAGTGAGACAGGGGAGACAAACTTAGTCAAGTTGCACATTGACACACAAGATGCTGTTCCAGTGGCACAACCACCTTACAGTGTGCCAATGGCACTGAGAGAAGTTGTGAGGGATGAGTTGGAATCCTTAGAGAGAGCTGGAATCATAGAACGTTCAGACAGTCCATGGGCTTCACCATTAGTACCAGTCAGAAAGTCCAATAACAAGATTAGGCTTTGTGTGGACTATAGGAAACTAAACTCAGTTACAGTCACCGAGCCTTATTATATCCCTAGTTTTGAAGAGGTGGTGAGTAAGGTTGGGCATGCTAAAGTGTTGTCAAAGCTTGACCTCACCAAGGGGTTCCATCAGATGGAAGTATGTGCAGAAGACAGACCAAAAACTGCATTTGTTTGCCCCTTTGGCAAGTGGCATTTCAGGAAAATGCCCTTTGGCTTATGCAATGCCCCAAGTGCCTTTCAGAGACTAATGGATATACAGTAGGACGTCGATTATCCGGACGTCGATTAACCGAATACGTCGATTATCCGAACTCCGCTCAATGGACCACACCCCTTCAATAGGCTCTATTGACGATTCATACCGCTAGCGTTCATTGTAAATTGATTCACGGTTAAGCACTATGGCAGCTTCAGTAAGCCTTGTTGGGAGCAATAGGAAGAGGAAACTATAAGCGAAAAAATACTAGAAGACGACATCTCTACAGAACGTAACGAGGAACTATTACGAGAAGAATTTCTTAAAGGAAAGCCGAAAGAGGAAGTGGTACAAAGTTTGATTAAAAGAACCTTGACATTGAGGCGTGAAGCAGTTTTAAGTGGATCTAGGCCCGAAGATCTCCTTGGAAGATATCCCCACCTCAAGAAACCAAAATATGTAAGATCTTTGGTTTCTTGGTTTTTATTTATTTATTTGTTATTGTTACCTTATGTTGGCACTGTCAACAAATGTGGTTGCCATATTGTCTTGAATAGATCATGTGCAGACTATTACCTTTTTTATAATATATTATATTTATTTTTATTATTATCATCATTAATCGTACTGGTCTAAAGTTTACGTGTGTTTTCTTTATATTTTAGATTATGTACGAGTTTGACCTCATCGTAGGTGTTGATACCAGCTTTGATGTTTTTTTCTGAAGCATGGGACTCTGTGGGAACCAGCAATATTAGAGTATTCTGCTGCTCCTTTGTCAAAAAGCAAAACACTGAAACAAGCACTAAGATATTGACTCTGATGATACAGGTAATCTTATGTATTAAAAGTTTAACTGCCATTTTATCCTTTTTCCTCACATTCTCAGAAGCCCATACGTTAACTGCATTCCGGTGTTTGGCTTCTTTTTTAATATCAAGACCAAGGAAAAAGGGACTTGATGATTTACTAAAGGATATTCCTCATGCTAGTGGAATCTAAGGTAAATATTTATGATATTTTTTTATTAGTGTAAGTGTATAGCCATTAAGTAGGAAAAAAATAACTGCATATTTTCAATGAAAAGTTAGCTTATACTTTCCAGCACTATCAAATAATTTCCAAAGTATATATCATGTGTGTAACAGCCTACTTTGCTCAGTCATTGATTTTGTACAAAAAAAAAAAAAAAAAAAAAAACCTTTAAAGTTTGTATAGGGCAATTTAAAATTAAAAACATAATTTGATTATCAGAATCTCTATTCTGGTGACAAGTATTTAGCTAACTAAAATATACTTCAAAATGAAAAATCTCCTGTTCAAGGTAGCTGACATTTTTGACGAAGTATATGAGGAATGTAAACCAGGTTATGTAAATCATTGAAAGCTGGAAGTTTGTTATATCCCGTATTATTGTATGAGAGTTGAGAAATGGGTACATATTTAAATTCGGCCAGACATTGTTTGGACAGTTTGTCTAACAGGAATTTTAATGGTAAGGGAGGGTGATGGAGAAAGTGGAATGTGGGTAATTTTGTACCCAAATTGTAATAGTGGCCCTCCATTTCATAGCAAAAAATGACGAATATTTATAATTGCTCTGTTGTAATGATGATAGTGTGAGGTTATAAAGGAAAGCGAGGACACACTTATCTGGGGCTTGTGATGCTTTTACATTTACGACTTAACTTTTTTGTATCATTTTTCCCTCTGCCAACCTCCCTGCCAGCTCTCTTGGGACCAGATCCTCTTCGGCGTTTGTGCACACCTAAACTTATGGTGGTACATAAACTGTTTGGGGAGTGGAAGGGAGAAGAGGGGGGGGAGGGTTCTTTACATTTGTAGTGTTTACAGGGAATATCCTCAGTAATTTGGTCGCATCAGCAATCCTTGTAGGTAAAGTGGTAATTTTCTTAACAACAGGTCATAAACTATTACAGTAGTCAATAGTTTTCTTAAGGGATTTCCAAAGCTAGCTCTATACTAGCTCAGGAATGCAATTGGTTATGTTTGTAAATCCATTTACATTTTACACCTATATTTGGCAAGTAATCAGGGTTTCATACTGACAATGGAAACCCTAGCATTTCCCCCCTAGATTATGTTTCCCCCCACCCCCCAAAAAAAATTGCTTTACCCCAGCTAAATTTTTATAATAATTAAAGTCCAAGATAAGCTTCTGAGATAGATTTTAATAGCTTCGTAAGTGTTGTTTATTTATGGACTCCACAAAAAAAAATTTTCCCCTCCCCAGCGAAAAATCCGATATGAATCCCTGATAATTATGAGTATGACTTGAGAAATTTTCTTTATCAATATCAATTATTTTAAGCCATTAAGCAGTCTCCTACTTGTTTTGCTCTCCTTTATCTGGTGTCTTGTGTGTGTGTGGCATCGGTGTATACAAGGTCAGATTGCTGTAAGGGGTTAAATTGTACACTGAGTGTATAATGAGTGATATTTAATGGCTCCTTTTTTTGCTCTTACTTCCAGAATGAAATTCAGTTACCTCATACTTTTAAGCCTAGGTTAAATAGCTCCACATATGAATGACTGAGATAGGGAATTTAGCTTTTTGAATCAACTGGATGAGTAGATGATAACGATGGTGGCAACTCATTTGTTACTTATCACTGAAGTTGAAAAGTTCCAAAGAAGCAATTGGAAAATATAAACTCAAATTTAGAGCATCACAGCCACATAAAGTTATTAGCAACTATAGAAGGTATTGTGAAATTAAAATTTTCATCTTAAAACAGATTACTTGATGTTGTTGTTTCTTTTAACAAAAACACTAATATAAGTTTAATTGCTGAACTATGTTCCCATTTTCTTCTTTATTGGAAGTTCAACTGTACTGCAATCAACACAATTTAACTTATTTCTATAATAAAAGAATAATAAAAATAATATGATGTACTTATACTATTCTTTTGGAATAATAACACAATTATTTTGAATAATTAAGAAGAAGAATGCCAAAATTTTGGAGCATAATTCAGCAGGCCCAGTAACTTAACTGGCTAGGCAACCGGTCTAAAGTAAATACATAAAAAATAATGGATGTACAGGAGAAATGGTGCAGACACCAGCAAGACTATAATATGAAATTCTGAGACAAAGTGTGCTAATAATAGAACTCTTTGTCTGAGATGAAATCAGTTTGCTATGGTGTAAAAAAAATTATTCAAATTCATCGTGAAGTCACTTAACTCTGATTAGGCAGGCTGATTCACAGTGCTCCAGTCTCTTCAATTATGATTACCATTTGTAGTGTAAAGTTTAATTTGAGGTGTAAAATATTTTTCTCCTGACCCCACTGAAAAAGTCTTCCTGGAAGTAAACTGCTGCCTTTACACCAGCAAATAATAATGTTAGCATTTTAATTAAAAAAAAGGATAACTGATGAAACAATTGAACTATTTCATTATAAATTTCTTCATTAGAGTGACAGTATTCATTGTCAATTTTAAAATTGACATTATTTTGATTGTGACTGTATTAGTACGCCATAGCTAGGGTAGAACTCTATTTGGTAACTTCTGGCAGCCTCTCCTGTATACAAAACATTACTCAAAAAATCTGAAGAGACTTGCCTGTGTGTCAGTAAGGACCACCAATGGTGTGTGCATTCTTTTGGATAATTCATCTTCATAAATTGGTAAGGGTGTTCACATTCAGTTAAAAGTGAATAATTGTAACTAAAAAGCAGGCGTAATAGTGAGTAGGTAGTTCCATATTTGTTAGCTTCATGGGTGTAGAGAAGGGGGTGCTCAAGCACCCCCAAATTTTCGGACCTGTGTCATCAAGAGATATCAATGGGTGTTAATTAAGAGAGGTGGGGTGTTAGATTCACCTAAAAAATAATGGCTTCAACTAGTCAGGATAGTGAGCTTGAGTTGAACTATTCACTTGCTGCTGGACCACATCAACTTATATTAAACTTCCCCAAGCAAACTTTTGGCAAACAGCAGCAAAGTTTTTCTGTTTCATGGTATAGCCGGTATTCTTAGATACATTATGTGCAAGAGAAGGATGTTGTTGTTTGTTTTGACTGCACCATTGCCATCCAAAGAAAAATGCCAATATCTGGCTATGTGGATAAAGTCTTTACTGAAACAGGGTTCAGTAATTGGCAAAAGGCTTTACAAAAGTTTGATAAACATCAGCAATTACAATCTCATAAGTTTGCAGCTAATATGGTTATGAGAGAAAGAAGAAAAGCAAGAGGAGTCAATGAAATACTTAGCCATGCACATGCGCAGGAGATGGAACATAATCGAAAAAAAATTCTTGTTATTTTATCTTCTATACGTTTTCTTGCAAGACAAGGTCTACACATATGTGGTCACTATATTAATGATGTCATTCATGGCAGTGGTGAGCTTAATGGGAACCTTATGCAATTGCTACACCTTCGTACGGAAGACATACAGGAGCTAGTGTGTCATTCATGGCAGTGATGTCATTCACTGCAGTGGTGAGCTTAAAGGGAACCTTATGCAATTGCTACACCTTCATACGGAAGACATACAGGAGCTAGTGGCCTGGCTAAAGAGAGCACAGGATCGATTCACGAGTCCTACAATACAAAATGAGGTGCTTGAGATCATGGCTCTGGCCGTGCTTAGAAAGTTAACTGGGAGAATATCTGGTCGGCAATATGCTATTTTGGTAGATGAAACACCTGATATATCTAATATTGAACAGCTAGTGTTCTGTCTTCGATATGTTGATGATCAACTAGATAGCCATGAAAATTTCATTGGCCTTCATAGTCTTGAATCTACTTCAGCTAAATCTATTGTACAAACGATAGAAGATTTATTATTGAAGTTTTCGCTTCCGTTAGATAAGTGTCGGGGACAGTGCTATGATGGGGCTGCTGCTATGTCAGGAAGTAAGTCTGGAGTTGCTACTGCACTACTTTCAAAAGCGTGCCCTCTACACGCATTGCTATGGGCATGCCCTAAATCTAGCTGTGCAAGATAACAAGATCCTCAGGGACACACTTGACAATGTGGAAGAAATGACAAAGCTTATCGAAAAATCGCCAAAGCGTCAGGTACTTTTTGAGAAAATTCAGGGTGAAATCGCTTGTGATTCACCAGGAATACGTTTACTTGCACCCACTCGTTGGACGGTGCGTGCTCAGGCGCTCATATCAATTTCAGATAACTATGAAACCCTGAGAGATACATGGTATGTTGCTAATCAGGAAAGCAAGGACAGTGAGATGCGAGCACGTATTAGTGGAGTTGCAAAGCAAATGGAGTCCTTTGATTTCCTGTTTGGTATTGAGCTAGGTCAAAAGGTATTATGTATGGCAGATAATTTGTCATCAACACTACGAGGGTCGAAGGTGTCAGCTTGTGATGGACAAAGTGTTGTGAAAATGACATTTACTGCCTTGCAAACAATCAGATCTGATGAAGGATTTTCTTTGTTTTGGAAATTAGTTGAGCAGAAGCAGCTGAAACTTGATGTTGATGAACCAAAATTACCAAGGCAACGCAAAGTACCAAGAAGATACGAAGTAGGATCTTCCATTCCAGATCAATCTCATCAGACATCAGTCCAGGACATGTACAAGCACACATACTTTGAGGTTATTGATTATGTTATGCAAGCAATTACATCCAAGTTTGATCAGAAAGGCTATAAAACTCTTGCTAATTTGGAACATATACTTTGCAATGAAGAAGCTAATCTAAATGATTATAATGATGGTTTTGAGCTTTATGAAAGTGACTTTAATCGTGAACTGTTGGAAACACAGTTGGTGGTTTTGCATAGCAATCTCTCCAGTGATATAAAGAGTGAGCATGGTGGAGCAAAAGTGAAAATCATTATCGGTTATCTACAAAATTCAAGCAAGTGTGAAAAGGAGTTTTATTCTGAGGTGATAAAACTTTGCAAGATTATTCTTGTTATGCCAGCCACAAACGCCCTTAGTGAGAGATCATTTAGCATACTAAGACGCTTGAAGACATGGCTGAGGAGTACCATGCAGCAAACCAGACTTAATTGGTGTATGATTTTGCACACACATACTGATGAGACAGATGAACTTGATTTAAGAGCTATAGCAAATGAATTTGTTTGTCGAAATTCCAGTCGACAAAGAATATTTGGACATTTTTGATCATATGATTAGCTATAATCATATAAATAACTATTTAACATTACATCATAAAACACATGTAGTGATTCTCTCATTTCATCATAATAGCTATGTATACTTTTCCCTCCCAATTTAAGCACCCCCAAAAAATTTTTTTTGCCTACACCCATGAGCTTATGTTACAAAATTAACTCTGGCTATGTTTTTATTTTTTTGGTAGAGCTGCCAGATTGTTCACCAGTTACTGGTACCTGGACGCCGACAACTCCTTAAGTGCAAAAAAAAAATTTTCGAAGGGTGCCGCGTTGTGCCCGGTTTTCCTGTAGACGGTCAAATATATTAATGGTCAACTACTATTTACTTTTTTGCACAACTAAGCTAAAGTATATTATGTATCAATAATTCTGTGTAGAAAGCAATTTAAATTGGCCAATTAAGCGGTCACATATGCCATGACTACAGTATTGTGTGGTGTTTAAATTGTTTAAATATTACTTGATAAACAAATTTGACATATCAGTATAATGATGTAAAATAAATGAAAGCATGATAAATACTAATCAATCATACACATTAGCTAATATTATACCTTTTCAAGGAGTAATTTTTAAGCTTGACAGAATCTATTAAAGCACTCTCCAAAACAATGGAGGCAGAACCTAGGTGACAGTGGTAAATAGTTATATTTAACCTAACCAGGCAGGCTCGCTCAATATTTGCTTTTGTTGTGTGAAAGTATTGTGAGTTACAACTACTACTTAGCTAAAGAATATCACAAAGAAAAGTGAGACTTTTTGTTGTTGTTGTTGTTGTTTTTTTTCAATTAAAACAGTTGCAGGGAGTGGTTACTATGGTAATGGATCCCATTACTGTATACATAATTAAAAAACTCTACTTTTTTTAGTAGCTTAAGTGTTAGAAGTTAAAACCAATTGTTTGATAATAGTGTAGTTTTAAGCTAGCTTGCCATATGTGCTCAAGCACACCACTAGTTATCGAGCGAAGTAAGCGAGATACTATTAGGGGTGAACAATTGAAAATCGGGTATTATGTTACATATGTATATTTGGTACTTATGCCCCTTAAACGCGTGATTATCTTTTTTTTTGTTCTCCTAAAAACACGGCTTTTTAGGCTTGATCCCACTTTCATAAAACAGCAAACAGTCCTACTTCAAACTATGGCTCCAAATTGTGAGATAATTCCTGCAAAAAGCTTGTTTTTCAAGTCCCCAATAGTAACTGCGACTGGTTACTATGACATTGAAACCCTTTACCAGACGTAATTTCAAAACTTGGGGGGGGGGGGGGTTCGGGGCTGCTAAATGCCGCTTGTTGGTTGTCAAGTGCCACTGGTAGCAACAATGGCTAAATATTAATACTAAGGAAGCCACCATTACTTGGGAGAAGCTGAGGTAAGTACGTAGTTCTATATTTTGTTAGCTAAAATTACAAAAATAACTCGTGGCTATTATTTTTTTTGGTAGAGCTGGGTGACTAGCTCAATTACCAGTAACTCTTGAAACAAGCCCTCAGCTACAATTACAAAAAGTCAAGAGTTATTTTAGAAATTTTTAACTAACAAATGTGGAATTATTACTTACATCAACTTCTCCCAAGGAGTGGTGGCTTTTAGTGTTAATATAAAGCCTTCTGACACCTCAATTACCAGTAACTGGTGAACAAGCTCAGTGGCTTAAATTTATTATTACAGAAGTTACCACTATTCAAGAAAATGAGATAAGGAAGTAATTTTGTATTTGTTTGATCGTTGGACTTTTTTTTTGTAGATGTGAGCTTGTTCAAGAGTTACTGATAATTGAGGTAGTCGGAATGGCTTAAATTTGATAATACAGAAATGAAGGAAGAAGAGAGAAGATGAAAAAAGGAAGAGAAGTAAAGGCAAAGAAAAAGAAACTTACGTTTTTATGTGATATGCGTTATTTAGTATTTCATTCAATGTTGTGCGTATATTTGAGTTTTGGGTGTGGTCACTGAACGTTTCCATTATGGTCATTAGTGCGTGCATATAAGAACGGATTCGTGAGACCTCGTGTCTAAGTTTGTGTGTAGTCAGGTCTTATTTAATTACTTGATTTATGTGTGCGTTCTTTGTAATTTGTATTATAAACGTGCATCTTACTTAGGCGCAAGCTGCACTAAGCCACACGTTCTCTGGTAGCAGCGAAACGTTCCTGAGAGTGCGAGGTTTCCTGGTGATTAAGCTCTCCAGACCCCCACATACTGTCGGCAGCGGTGGCCGTTCTCGCCCAGATCCTCATACCTGGAGACAGCGGAGTTCCCTTCTCCAGCTTAGCAACTGAAGTCGACGGAGCAGGACAACGGAAGGATCGTAACAAGTCTTTGCCGAAGTCTGGACTCATTAGCTGATCGAAAGACGTTACCTTGTGTACAACCAACTGGGAGTAGAACACTTGTCGTGCTGTGTATTTTGTGAACTTACCTGTGTTATCTTACCTTGTAACCTTACCTTCTTTCTTTCCGTGTAACTCGCCTTGGTATTCATTTTTTCTAATTCATTGTTTGTAGGTTACTGAGATCTCGTCATCTGGTCTATCAGTGATCGAATGTCAGCAAAAGAAGACGGGGTCAGAAGGGCAAAGACCAAGTCAAAGTATTGGAAGGCGAAGGAGTCTGACGTAACAATCAGGAAGGAGCCTGAATCTGACATAGAGCCTGAGCCCAAGGAGAGTCCTCAAGCTGAGTGTTTGTCTGTTAGTAGTGGGTCGGGTAAGCGTCGTAGCAGTAGTTGGTCTAGTAGTTGGCAAATTAGCACAAATATCTGTGTAGTGGTACTAGCTGTTCTGGTAGTAGCAGTTCTAGTGTAGCTGGGTTTGATAGCCGTTCTAACACAACCATTGTGAGTACGATGGAAGGGGATGAGCCTAGTATGTATTCAGCGGGAGCTGAGGGTGGTGTGGATGAGTCCACTAGGCCGAGGCTGATTAGTAGAGAAGCCTCAGAGAGTGTGTTGACTGCTGGAATGGGAGGTCCTAGTAGTGGTAGTGTGGATGAGACGTTCTTTATGCGAGCATTCGAATCTATGGTGAGACAGTGTGGCGCTATGCCAGGTGTGTCCTCAACGGAAAAGGATAGTGGTGTGTCTAGCTCTAGTAACTTGCATGGAGTGGTGAGAGCTGACAGAGCTCATTTGGTGGAGAAGATTCTCTCCTACAGGGAGAATACAAACATAAATCTGTACCTCAAGGCTTTAGAAGCCGACCTGACGAGACTTAATGTATGTAGGGATGACTCGCTCAATGTATTGTTGTCTAAATTGCCGCCCAAGGCTATGGAAACAATGTCCCAAATATCATGTGAAGCAGCATGCACCTATCTTGATGTGAAAAAGAAGGTATTGGATGAGGTTGTGATGGATATTAAGACAGTAGAGTCCCAGACGTTTGTGGAATGGAAAGAGATATCCAAAAATTGGGCTATGGTGACCCGTCTCGAGAAGTTAAATGTCTCGTAGATCGTTTTACCTTAGGTGTTATGTCAGTGGAAGAATTATCACTCAGAATAATGAAAGCCTTGTATAAGGTCGACCTGAGTACGTCAGCAATAGCAGTCATAGTTGGAAAAAATGTCAAGTCATTCACTGATTTGTCTGAAGTTGCATCTATTTTGAAGTCCTCTGGTGAGAAACCTTTGAGTAGCCCAAAGACTGAGTGTCATAGTAGTAGCAGTGGGTATAGTGGTAGTAAGTCTTTTATACAGTATAATAAGTCGTACAGTAGTCAATATAAGTGTTTTAAATGGGCCATCGAAGTTTTGAGTGTTGAGTTAAAGTAGAAAATCAGTCTAGTCGTAAAGTGGTATGTTATGCATGCAGCAATCAGCCGGGGCATCTGGCAACAGATTGTACCTAGAAGGCCAATAAGGAGAAACCCCATAAGTCAGGAAGGGGTGGGAAGAAAGTGAGACACCACTTAGGACAAACATTGTGTCCACGAGAGGTAATATTGTGACTATAAAAGGGAAGTTGAATGGGTTGGACGTAGAATTCCTCCCAGACACGGGTGTTGAGGTGACGGTAGTGCCCTGCAGATTTGTATGTGAGGCACAGTTAAGTGATAAGTTTGTGACGATAGGAGCCACAGGGACTCCAGAGAGGATCCCTTTAACCACAGTTAACTTAGAGGTGTTGGATGAATCATTCAGTAAGCAAGTTGCCGTGTCTAGCAGCATGGATAAATCATGTAGAGTCCTGTACTCAATTCCCCTAGGTGGAAAACTGCCCGAAATTCTTTTTAAGAGTGCCCGTGAGCAGGAGAGACATGCTAAGTGTGAGGCAAGTAAGGCAGTCCCAGGAGAAGAGAGTAAAGCTGTTGTTGTTGTAGCACCCAATGATACTGAGTTAACACCTCCAGTAGATGCCCAAATTAGTCAAGAGGTACCAGTGTTTACAGGAAGTGAGTCTGAGTAGAGTGAGTGTAAGTCCCGAAGTGTGTAGTAGGGCAGCGGAAGCAGCTGAGTCTGTCTCAGTTGGTAGTCCAGTTGGTGTGAGCGTCAGTCCTGAAGTGTGTAGTAGGGTAGCGGGAGTAGCTGAGTCTGTCTCAGTTAGTAGTTCAGTTAGTAGTAGCATAAGACCCGAAGTGTATAGTAGGGCTGTGAATGGTAATGTTTCAGTAGTAGCAGAACCTGTAGGAGTGAGCGTCAGTCCCGAAAGCGTAGCGAGTACGGCAGCAAATGTAGTTGGTGAGAAGATTGAAAAGACAGAAGCTTCGGTAGCTGTAGAGGTGGTAGAATTGAGGAAGAGGAATCTGCAAGTGGAGGAGAAGCACGGAAGTAGTCCTTCGGAATTGGATGAGGAAGAGTGTGTTGTTGATCTCGGATCGCCAATTGCGGTATAAGAATGATAGATCTTTGAGTAGTGTGAGAACTTTGGCTGATAACAAGATGGATTATTCCTGGGAAAATGGGTTGATCTTTCTTGCCAGTTTAGATGATGATGATAGTCCTAGGAAGAAGTTGGAGAGTAAAAGGAAGAAGTTGATTGAGATTGCCTACGATAAGTCGGGACATGTTGGGTCTCGCTAAACTAGGGAATTACTAAACAGCCTATTTACCTGGCCAGGGCTGGGCAAAGACATTCTCACATTCACTCAATCTTGTGATACGTGCTTAAGATTAAATAAGTCGGGAAACTCCAAAACTAAGATGTGTGAGAGGCCTGTGATCTCTGAACCTTTTCCGAGTGTCGCAGTAGATTTAGTTGACCCCTTACCAATGGGCAAATGCGGCTGAAGGTTTATACTTACGTATGTGTGTTTCGCCACCATGTGGCCTGAGACTATCCCTTTAAGGTCGGGATCAGCGAGTGATGCGGATGAGGCAATGATGAACATCTTTTTGAAAGTTGGCTTCCGTAAGAAAGTGCTGTCGGATAGGGGCAAGGTGTTTCTGTCCAAGGTTGTCAAACAGCTTAATGAGCAGTGTGGAATAGACAGCATCTCGACGTCGTCACCATACAGACCCCAGTCTAATGGTGTCGTCGAGCATCTCCATGGGATACTCAAGCCCATGCTGGCAAACGCTGTCGATAGCAGGATCGATTGGGTCCAATACTTACCTATGGCTTTAAGTGCAATCAGAATGGTTCCAAACCGTGACATAGGACTGGAGTTAGCCTATGGTAGGAAATTCCATGATCCCTCGATGTATTCACTACCATGGTTAACCTCGCATGTACCTTGAAGTATTTGCTCACTGTCAGTGTCAAAGACACTACTGCTTGCCCCAAAACTGCTACAACTATCTAAAAAACTACTGCTGCTAGAGCTTGAAGTACGACTACTATCAGCCATCATCATTAGCTAAGAAAAGGTAAAGGGACAACAAATAGGTTTCCGTATATTCTTACCAGATGTCCGTATTCCGTATTTATACTGGAAATTCCGTATAAATACGGGGAAATGTGTCTACTTGGAGCTCTGGGTATGTACAGGCTAATGTTGATAAGTTGTTAGCAGATTGTGATGAGTGTTTTAGCGATAAGCCAGAGTTGAAAAAAAAAAAAAGAAGCACAAAACGGCCTGCAAAATTATGTCTATACGCATCTAGTGCTATTTAAAGCCATACTTGTCTAGTACTCTTAGACAATGTAGGGTCTAAACTGAGTAAGGCCTCCCCCATCAATGAAGTAAGCGGCTCCAACTATAACTTACTGCGGTTCAGCTGATCGCCACCATTTTCCAAGCATAAGTAACAGTCTTACGTAACCCGTAATGCGGACTTCCGGTTAGATTACAAAATTCAACGTTAACTCCGCGAGAAATTGAATAAGAAGTTTTAATCGCAGTTTTCTCGAAATAACTGTGCTCAAGTTGGTCAGATTGCCGCTCATATATTTAGTGAACCAAGCAAGCAGCGCCTGCTTGGTATCAAAATACTCCATAAGAAGTGCTCTACACAGTGGTATGAATAACTCATTTTTCAATTTTTAACGCAATTGGTCCCTTTACCCAAGTACTGTCACATATGATATATTGCCTTACCAAGATGGTTTATGTCAGAGTCGCTCATGTAAGATGAGGAATTATATCCTTTATGGCATTCATGGAAGAGAGAGAAAGTGGTGGTGAATGTAGTGATTGTGTCATCTACAGTAGGCTGGAGTGTCTGAGGGAATGTGGAGCTGATTTGTTTCAAATTATGAAACAATATCTTGCGATGCTTTTCGGCTATTAACATGAAGATTACAGGTGTGTTACAGATTTGTTAGCATTACATAAAAATTAAATAATACCTGCAATAGCTTATGGACTTCCCCCCTAGTATGCTTGCCGCTTGACATTAAGAGATTGGAGGCTCTTATCCAGTGAAGAAAACAGTTCTCCACTAGAAACGTCAAAGTTTTTTCTGATTGTGTCTTCCAGTTTAAATGCTTCAGTCATCTATTCGTATTGGACATAGTGAGTCTATACTGTGTGACAAATAAGCTTATATTTACCTTGATCTTAATATTTTTCTCTATTTTAGCTAACTCTGCCTTCAGACTGTCCTCAAGCTCATTAGTGCCACCAGAGTTTGAGGTCAAGAAACAAGGACAAACCTTTGGTGCCTGTCTACTATGTCACCAATCACTTTCATTAAATTGAGGAAGTACACGAACGGTACTACCTTCATTTCCTCCAACCCAGAACTAGTGGAAACAGAAAACAGGGCTTTCTCTGCTACCAAGTCATCGCCAGCTATCTCTTTGGCAAGCACTCTCTGCTTCCCTTCACTAGCAATAGAGAAGCTGAAGGTCTTGAACCACCTAAGATATTTACTGGGTAAGGACAAAAAAATTAAATTTTGAAATAATATTCACCTCCGAAGTATTCTCAGCTTATTCCAAGGAATCCCGAGGTCTGCCTTCATTGCCAGAGCATGGTTAGTAGAGATTGTGATGGGAGGGCAGGCCTGGCCAAGAAGGGCTTCTCGTTCCTCTTGAGTCAGTGAGTTCACTTCTGCCGCAAGCTGTGATGAGCTCTCACCCTCACTTGTGAGATCTCTAACTGATCTCAGAACATCAGTCCTGCGGCTCACTGTTCTTTTGCTGGCACTACTACTACCAACTCGAGGAACTGAGACTTGCTGCTTGAAACAAGGACATTGCAGAGAATAGTCCGTGCAAATGGACTCACACAAGCAAGTACAGCAAACGAGATTGTCACATGCGAGTTGGATTGGTCTGTTCAACAAGCACTGGCAGATGGAACAGGTAAGTTTGCTTATTACTTGAGATGGTGAAAACCTTGGGTGTGGGTCTTCTGAAAGCATTGAGATGGAGTCAATGGAGTTAATGAGTCCAATGACATCCCTAGAAGATTCACCACATGGTCTGCCTCTGTTCTTGGTGGACTTCTTGTTCTTCCCACCTCCCCTAGCCACCTTGCTGAAATGTTGGCAGACCTTTATATATTAGATAAATTAATTGGAACCTTAAATTGATTTTTAAGGGGAAAAATGTGTTCAGCTGATTTTATCTCTGTTCAGTACAGCATGCTTTGAATTTTTTTATTCTTAATATTCTTTTTTTTTCTTACCAGTTAATTTTCACTAGCATTAATATTATTATTATTATTATTAATTATTAATTATTAATTACTTCCTTACAGTACAGTTTTCATCTTGATGAGGTGTCCACTCCATGAGTACAAACTTAGGCAAAGAAAGTCCACTCTCCTTGGCCCTCTTTGCTCTACTCATCCTCAGAAAGCAAGAATTGCAGAAGTTCCGTGGCAAATACTCTTCCTCTGCTGCTGGAATTTGGAGCCCAACTAAGGTGACAAGGTCATCTCTATGATCTGTGCAGGCATATACTGGCTGTGTCTTCTTTCCCTTAGATATATTCAACCTGTTACCACAAACCCTACAGTGCTTCTAAAAAAAAAAAGTAGCAATTTGTTGTTTGCATTTTTAATGATTTGGTGACTAATGAACCCTCTAACCTTAATGAAATTCACAGAAGCACTTCCCCAATTAACAGATACTATCTGCCTGAGCTGGAAGAGCTAGTGGAAAGGGTGGGTAATTCAAGTGTTCTGTCCACTCTTGACTTGTCTGGTGGGTTCCACCAGATTCCTATGGACGAGAGCAGCAGCCATAAAAGATACATTCCGGGTTTTGCGAGGTCTGCAGCAATTCTGACCCCCGTTGTCATGTAAAAATAGGCCCCCCTAAAAATGGGCCCCCCAGGGCCTATTTTACCGATAAAATAGGCCCCCCAGGCTCATTCTACTGGTACAATAGGCCCCCTGGGGACTGATTTCACCGGTAATTTGGGCCCCCTGTGTTGTACTGAATACAGCCTCCCCAAGCCTTCTTTCAAGTATTATTGGGTATCCCAGGCCTACAAAGGACTAGACACAAAGCATCTCTTTATGTAACAATCGGCTATGGCCTGTTTTTTTTTGTGTGCCTCCTTTGAGAAATACTGGCCATTCCCAATGCATGTTAAGTTATGCCTCCCTTAACTTAATAGAAGTAATATTGACTATGCCTTTCGGCTTATCATATTCTGTGCCTACCACGGCAATGAGATTGGCAATTTCTAGCTACTTCCAGGCAAGTTATTTTATCTCCCTTCAGTAATATTGGCTATATGTAAGCCATTTTTGTTTATTATTTGAACTAATACTTAAAATTGAATAAAATGAATGAAATCTATCATTTTACATTAAATTTGACATTTTAATTGGAATTGCATGTATTACACAGCCATGTGTCCATCAAACTCTGGGATTCTTCACGCCCACACAACACAAGTGATACCAGTGATCACACTGATCACACTGTATCATGTTGTCATATACTTCGAGCAAATCACAATTACAATAAACATCTATCATGAAAGGACAGACAGGTTGATGGTATGGGGTTAAAGCAAGACGGTATGGAAAAGGACTAATGCATTTGGTTTCAAAACAGTTGGCAAGATGAGATCGCATTTTGCTTTGGTGGAACTGCAGCCTTGATGTATCATCTCCATTAGCTGCATAGATAATTGTAATGGTGGTAAATACATTAAGGGTGGCCGCACATAGCAACGCGCACTGCCTGTAGATCCGGACATTAATTTATTCCCCGCCAATACCCCACCATTTGATAATACGCGAGCAGAAACTATCGCGCAGTAGTAGCAGAAGTATGCTTTGCGAAGTTGTAGTGTTTTAGTTTAGCTTCTTGTTGTCTTATATCCATTTACAGCAACTCTCCATACGTCGTCTGAGCTCACGCAGCAAGGTGCACCAGGCTGCCTCTCCTCCTGTAGCCGTTCTCTGGACTCTGCGCACCTGAACTCAAGCGGATGGATATACCAGGCTAGATTTCTGCGGAGCGAAGACTTCCCAAGCTGCGCAGATCTAATACCTTCACCTATGGCTATCTCCAATAAACTACTCTCTCTTCTGACTCTCTTATTATTGTTGTATTGATGTTTGTTTACTCTTGATATAGGCGGGCTCTTTTTAGAACCAATACAAACTAATTGAAAAAAAAATTGCTCGCGTACTCGTAAGTACGAGATATGGGGGTGGGGCTATTTCTTAAGAATTGCGAGTGGAATTAAAGTTCCAAATTTTGTAACAGTTTTTCTTGGAATCTAATAATGAGAACGGCACAAAAATTTTATACACGGGTAAACCAAAAAAAAATGAACTGCACCACGTTGAGAATTTTTCAATATCTTATAAATAGAAAAAAATGTGAATATATCATAAAGTAATATTGAAATGGATAAGAACTCTTTGTCTTGCAGTAGAGTATCGGCTCGGCTAGTAGTGCACCAAATTGCGGAGCTCCAACTTACCGCATCGCTCCAAAAAATTGCTACAAAGTTTTATAACCAGGCCCCGATATTTCCTCCAGATTAGCTCTAAAATTAGTGAGCGGCTCCTTCGGCAGGTACTGTGTCCTTGTGTTATAGTAGAGAAGCCCCTGTAAGTATACAATAGTAGTAATCGTGCATAGCAACCATCAACAAAAAATTGCGTAGGCGGTATGCGGCCACCCTTAACAGCAAATAATAGCCACTTTACATACCTGCATGAAATGCAAATGCAATTGCAAAAACACCACAATCTTTCCTGCCGATCTGCTTGCAAACTCCAGGGTACTCAATGGCAAGGGTCTTCTTACCAGGCCCAACAACTGGCTGAAGAATGCTTTTGTACATTATGGAAAGCTGAACTTGCATACTGGATGAAATTGGAATTCCATTGAAACAGGAATCATTATACATATACTTTTTCTTTCAAAAGGGCTGATGTTACCCAGTGGAATTGTCCCGTATGGTGAAACTGAACGGAATCTGCACTACTAAGGACTGGGATGAAACCATTATTTTGTGCCAGCAAAGAAGATTGCATGCCTCCAACAAATGGAAACTGTTCTTCCAATAGCTTATTAGCGAAGGACATGTGTTCATCAGTTAACTCATCTCCGCACAGAATCCCTTGTACTAGACGATCTATCCTACCACACTGCTTCTTAGGCGGGGGCTTGTCACTACTTACAATTTTTCTTTTTCTTCCTTTAATAGCAAGCTGTTTTCGCTTTTCACTTGATCCATCCCTCTCTATATCACCTCCGTTCTCTTTATCAATCTCATTCTCACCTCCATAATCTCCATGCATTGTATCACTTCTCCTAATATAGCGCTTCAAACGGTTAACATTTACTTTGTTCCTGACCATGTTTCCTTTCTTGTTACTAAGTTCGTACACACCCTTACCTATAAATTTACTAATGGTATATGGTCCGAACCATACTGTGTTTAGCTTGCCACCTTTCCTCTGCTTATCAGCAGTATTTTCTACAAGAACTTCTGTTCCTATTGGGAATGCCTCACTTGAATGCTTGACATCATATTGCTGCTTTTGCTTTCTCTGAGCTGCATCTATATTTTCTTTTGCCTTACTAAATGCTTGCTGCCTTCTTTCAAGCAGGTTATCTATGATCTCATCTATGTCGACATTCTCCTCCTCTGCCTCTTCATTATGCTCACCATCGTGCTGAAAAAGCTCAGCATCAATGGGGAGCTGCATTGGCTTCTGGTATAGCATGTAATATGGTGTATGTTTGGTAGATGCCTGCTTGGAAGCTCTATAAGCCATTAAGACAGTGTCAATCTTTTCATCCCAATTAGAGTGGTCCTCGTTGACCACCTTCGCAAGACATCGTGACAAGGTTTGGTTAAACCGTTCTGTCAAACCTTTGTCTGCAAGCACATAATAATAGCTAAAGGTATAATATAATGTATGACACTATCATGGTAATCATACCTGAGGATGATAATGCACTAGTAATCCTGTGTTCCGTGTTTGTTACGGAACAAAGCTCATCAGACAACTCATTGATAAACTCTCTGCCTTGGTCAGTTATTAGGATCGATGGACATCCATACCTACAAATAACCTACAATTGTTTTTAAGATTAAAAATAAAGTATTGATTTACAAGTGTAGGAAAATGGAAATATATTTAGTACTGAGCTACATAGTGTATGGAATTAGTACTTCATCAGATAGCCATGTTGCCCTGGACCAAGTCACCTTTACATTGGTGGCTCTAAAAATTTTTTTTTACTGTCTTAGTAAACTAGTAAGCAGCTACAGTAAAAAAAATTACAGCGAAGATTTATACATTGAATTTACCATTGAATACAAAAACCTTGCTACTCCATATGCACTTTTATTTGGAAGAGGACCTGCTTCTGCCCATTTCGAAAAATAATCAGTAACAGTGATGATGAATTTGTTGCCACCAGGTGTCTCCGTAAGTGGGCCTATTCGATTCATTCCAATTTGGTGCCACAACCTTGGTTGAACAGGGATAGGATGCAATGGCCCAGATGCTTTCTTCAACTTTTTATTGTTTTTCTGACATTCACACGATGCAACCTATATATCAGAGTTTTAACATGATTAGTCTAGCAGCAACAAAAAACAACAACAACTTACATATGACTGAATATCCTTGCACATTCCAGGCCAATAATACTTGCAAGATATCATATCCCTACTTCTGTTTATACCAAAGTGGCTGCCATCGTGCACATTTTGTATTATTCTCTTCCTGATATCTTCATCTTCAACAACCAACCGCTCCTCAGACTTTCCATTTCCTTGACCAGAGTAAGAGTACAGCTTAGCTTCTCTGACAAAAAAGAAATCAGCTCGTCTTCTGAGAGAACGCTTATCACTTTTGTCAAAGCCATCTGGATAGAGGCTACTACGTAAATAATCATAAATTTGGCTGAAGGTAAACCTCAATTCTGATGAAGCCATAAGCCAACTCTCACAACACACACGTGCTCGTCAAGTTCGTCAAGACAGGTAACCCTTACCAACTTGTTTGAGCTGAGTCGAGTTGTATTGAGTGGTAGCTAATTATGAATTGCGCGTTTTTATGGGTGGGGGCCTATTTTCACATACGGGGGCCCCTTTTACTGTTATATTGGGCCCGGGGTAATATTACGGGGGGGGGCCTAAAAATTTATGACATTGCCACGACCTTTTTTCGACCGTTTATGCCAGCATAGGAGGATGCCAGCATAGGAGGATGCCAGCAAATATATGCCATTACATTTTAGCTTTATAGTTTCGAATTGCGATAATCTCCATATTGTTAGTGACTGGTGATAATGGAATAGCTATGTCTGTTCCTCATTATGCTGCTGTCATAAGTCATTATCATGGTGACTGACATTTTTAAATTGCTGTATCAATTGATATTAATTCTTATTAAGTCCAGCTAATCTGTCTACAAAAGATTCAAACTAAAGTGGCTAAATATTTGCATTGTAGCAATATGGCCACATAACAATGAGAATTGTTTTTTACCAAAAGGTACTCAGTATAATTTTTCATATAAAATTTCTCATGTCTTACTAAAAGTAAACAAAGTCTATTTAATAGCTTCATTATAGTTACTGTTTCAAGTTAAGTATTTTATTCAGCAAGAAGTACATGAATTCAAAATTCTTCAATGAAAAGTAGCCATCATTCACAGCTAATACAGTCATTTTTAGTATGCCGTCCCAGCCATTAAAAAAATTATGAATATAAACTAGCGGGTCCAGGGATAATTATGAAGGAAAAAAATTTAAATATGGCTAGCTAGCTACTGGCTTGAGAGGAACTAACAATAAGTATCAATAAAAAATGTGTTGGTGTTACTTTTATGCCCCCCCCCCCCCGCCTTCCATTATCTAATGCACTATGAATAAAAGTTTTATGTGTAGCTTATTCAATCCTCAAAAAGAGATGGTGCATCATTCTTAACAAATTTACACACATGTCTAGCCGGAGGAACATTGCCACAACCTTATTTTGACCATTAACCTTTGAAGTTACCTTACCTATTTGAATAATACAGACTATATGCAGCAATTTTTTTGCCCTATTATGCCACAGTTTACATGGTAGCTTTTTAAATTTGTGTAATCTCCATGTTGTTAGTGACCAAATGCTTTGCAAACTCCCTCAGTGATAGCTATTAATGATATCTTGGGTTCGATATGGCATTGATTGTATGTCAGATATTGTCAGCACAATAGAGATGTAAAATAATGATCATGAAAAGAAAGATGCTTCAAGGCATTGAAAAGAGAAAACAGGAAGGCAACTTAATTTTATATGCAGTGTTGTGTGCTGTCAAAAGGCTCTTGTGTGGTAGCTATTGTGCCCGCATTATACCATAGCTTTTTACTCAGCACCAGTATACTACTCAATGCTAATGTGTACCTATTGTAACTCTGTGTGGTATGCACACAAGTCACAAGTTGGAGCTCCTCCTTCAGCTCCTAACATTCAGTTGAGTCTTAACATTCCTAAGTAACTCATAACTTTATAGAATTTAGTGCTAACCAAATTTTAATAGAAAATTAGGCTACAGTTGTAGCTACTGGTAGATTTTTATTTTTATTGTAGCATAAGTCCAGCTAATCTGACCGCAAAAGATTCAAACTAAAGTAGCTAAATATAGTAGACCCTCGTTAATCCGAACACCACTTTTAAAGAAATTCATGATATGTGACCGTCTACAGGAAAATCAGGCACAACGCGGCCCCGACGAAAATTTTTTTTTTGGCACTTACACACTCCTCCGCAAGCAGATATTAAGCTCTCCAAGTTTTATCGCCGTAGCTTTAGCCATTCCCGCTATATATCACCTAACCGTTCCCTTCGTTAGGCTTATTTAATACAATTTTAAGAACTAAATCGATCTTTTTGCGACGTCTACGCATGCCGCGTTGTGCCCGATTTTCCCATAGACGGTCACATATTATGGTGAGTGTCAAATAGAACTTGAAAGGATCACAATTGACAATCTACACTTCTCTAATTCAAAATCTTCACTGATCCAAACTATCTTCAGAACAAGGCTATGCAGATTGTGGAGGGTCTAATTATGTTGAATAACTTTAACTACTTAAATTAGCTACTGTTTCAAGTTAAGTAGTTTATTCAGTGTGAATAAAGTGGTCAGGATATAGCCTAACCAGCCTGAACCCTTACTCCAGCCCTGACTATTAAGAAGAGTGATTTTTTAAATACTTAGCTAACACCATCATGCACAATAGTTTGGTAAAATGCAAAAAATAAAAAAAAATTTAGTTTTAATGTGTTTGTACAAACTACTAATTGTACTAATTGTCTATGTTTGGCTCCTTTAAACAATGAGAGCAGAACCAGATATCCATTGACGGCTCCTCTTCAACATCAGCACATTCCCTATATACCAACAAATACAGAAGCAGGTAATCAAAAGGCAACTATGTCCAGATGTTATTACATACCAATGAAACCATTCACTGCAACCTTCACAAAATATCATATTCAGTTTCGTCGTGCAAATGTTGCACTCTTTACATTGCCATTCTATTCGCTTCTGTGCCACTATACAAACACATAAAATAGTAGATGACCTCAGAGGTTTGCATTTGGTTATTGTACATTATTCTAGCTTTACAGTTAGCCACAAACCTATATTTAACACCAGTTTGAATGCCTCAGATGTAAAGTACTGGGTAGTAGACTCAATTTACGATTGTGAGAAGTCTATAATATGATCATTTATCTGAGACACTTCTTTCACACACTGATTTGTAATCAAACCATTCCAACAGGTCACACTTGAAATTCCATCATCGGTACATAGTTGTTGAAGAATCTCTGTAAAAATGTTATATGATAATTTTGTATGAGAACAGTATTATTTTACTCACCTAGAGTGGGAGGGGATACTACTTGTTTTGTAGCACTAATATTAAGTAATGACTGTTTTGCCACATTTGATTCATTTTCAGAGGGTTTAGAAAGTCTTAAATTATTTCTTTCTCTCTTTCGCTTTGTAGAATAAAACTTTCTCTGTTGCTTCAATTTTTTATTTGCTGGCTCAGTTGTAGTAGGATTGAATACCTTTATAAGAGAAATACAAGTAGTAAGATGCTTATCATTCTGTTGCAAAGATTCCTTATTTAAGGTCTGTGTGATGTATTTAGATATCTGGGAAAGTTTAGACATCATTTTCCCTTTTAAGACATCATCATCCATACTTGAATTTGTGTCACGAAGATATATACTTTGCAGATGGCTAGGTTTAAGGTCCAGAGTTTTCAAAGTCAGTACTTCATTTGCATTTACATCCTCACTTTTGCTCAAATAACGCATTGCCAAGTGAATATGTTTGCAAATGGTTACCTGCAAAAGGGAATCCATACACGAACAAGAATACTGGTGAATACAAATACCACATGCACGACATCTCATTAAGCAGTTATGTTGACAATTGTCTTGTTCAAGTTTTACTTGGTAAACTTGTTCTCCTTTTGTTGACTTTATATGCCATACATCAGGTTCATGACCATCTGCTGATACCAAGTCCGTTGATAATGCTAAGCTAGAAGTGTGTCGATGGGCAATAGATTGCATTCGTGTTGTATTTTTCCCTTTTTCAGTTTTTATAAGCCTATCAAATGACTTGTCTCTAGCATATTTGAGAAGTAAGTGAATAGTCTTGTCCATTCTTTTGTTCACTTTAGCTCTCTGATAACAATACTTTAATACCCTATGAAATGATTCCACAAACATGTTAGTATTGACACCAGCTTTTCTCCTGTATGATTGGGCCCATTGAGAAGGTCTATGCAGGTATTCATGAGAAAAGTATTTGTAAAAAACTTCCAGTTTTGGATTTTCTTGCCACTGTTTTATGGCCCCATCCATCAATGTATGAAATGTTTCCGTATTTTGTTCTTCTAATAAAACTCGGAGTGTGTGATACACACTGATCTGTAGTTCTCTTTTTTTACAACTGCCTTACTAATCAGTCACATGTTTAATATTCATTGTTCTATCTCAGTCTCTCTGTTAGTATGTTCTATTCTCTTTAGTTTTTTATAGTGTTGAACAATTTAATATAGTATTTCACAACAAAAAGAAATATCAATACTTTCTTTTTGTCTACTAAATGTAGCTATAAACACATGATTCAATAAATACATTTCTATATTAGCTAAGTGCTTCGCAAAAAGTGAAAAATAACAAAAAACAACTTGTATACTCAAAAGAAAACAAATGAATATTCACTAACCTGGTTGTAATCTGGTGTTTTTTGTTTTAGTATGCACTCTGCAGCCTGTAAATTATATTATTTTCCCAACTTATAATCTCGAAATGCATATTTAAATTAGCTGGATATTATGTGATACGGTCTGTACTTACTTTCAGCGCAAACACCCCACAATCGTGTAAATTGCTCTGTGATGGGTACTCCTATATACATGAATTCAGAAATGCAAACAATAATAACAATCACCAGTGGCACAGCACACATCAAATTACAAAACAAATATGCAGTTTCCAGCCGCTCCAACTGAATGACGTGTTGGTTTCCATCACAGAACGTTCATCTATGAAGTCCCTATAATAAAAACAACAATGGAATGAACACCTCATAATTTATTCCTTTGTAAAAAATAGTAGGAGCTACATGATTCTTTGAATTGATGTCACATTTGGAATTCCTTTTAAGGAGTCAGCATAGAAGATAGTTCTCTGATTAAAATGTACTACCTGCATGTACATAGTAATGGTAGATGTTACAGTGAGCTACAAATTAGGTTCCCATTGTGTAAATGACCTACCATCATTGTCCAGTGATTATCATTACAATGAAGTGGCACAATCCATGCTTGATATGACATAATATCAGTCTGTATCAAATGAACCATTAATATAATTTCTCCCAATATAAACTTATTTACCTTTCCAAATATTTTACTGGTAGCACCTTTTGGTCCATATTTTGCAATTAAACCCAAAAAATAAGATGACATTGCAAAAGACTTGATACCCTTGTAGGAAATAAAGTTCATTTTAATAGTAGAAACCAGTAGGATATATGTTGTAACTTACATGGCATTTAAAAATGCCTTGAGTCATCAACAAACAATAGGCATTAATAATCTATATGATATTAAATGTCAATAATTGTGAACTCAAAAATAATATTTTACATGTATAAGAAAGTTTACCTCATCATTCAACCACAAATCTTGATTGTTATCATTAGGAGTTACTTTGAGTCTCTTGAGACTTGATCTTGATATTGTTCTTACTATTTTTCCACGATTGACAGACTCACAGGACATTTTAGAAACAATTTCTGCCTCATTCCCCTCACACAAAGCAAGACAGTTTTTAACATCTGTTTAAATACATTCCAATTTTATCATTATGATCATAATAGGTGTATGCCTTCTAAATGTCAGGCTAACCTTCTGTAGTAGGTAATTCTAATAATAACTGCAACCCTAAAACAGGTAAAGGTGGTAATGTTTTGTTTCTCTTTTCTGTGCTTGGCAAGCTCTTTTGCAATATTGTATTCCATGAAGTTTGGTCCTGTTTATGATTTCTTAACAAATCAAGAAGCTTTACTTCCGCTTCATACTCATCATCCTTTTCAAAAAACAGCATGTACGGTTTTTGTTTAAAGACAATGCTGTCACTGACTTTTGTAATCTACAGACAACAAGTGTATTGGTAATGCATTCAGAACACATAAAATTATTCTCTTACTGAAGTATCACTTAAGCAAAACCACTGTGTGGCTACCTTCACAAAAGCTACATAATGTCCGGTATTTGCTGATTTCCCACGGTGACATATGAATGACTTGAGGGAATAATTTTGAGGTGCACCCTATGAGAGAGAAAAAGTGGTATTATTAATATTGATCACAAACAAGCAAACATTGCTATGTACTTCAGTGGTAGGGATTCTTAAGGTAGAAGAATAGGTGATATCATCATCAATTTTCTTAATTTCACCCTCATCATACTGAAATCTAACAGATTAAAAGCTCTAGTTAAACACACATTTCATAATAATAATCTAAAGTACCTTAGTAAATATACATGTGGCAGTATTAATTTCTCTAATTCAATCAGTGTTCAAGCTTCAATCAAGGCCTAAGCCTAAGACATATCTCTCATACACATTCATATCATCATCATCATACATGCACACTATTTCCTGTAAGTCAGGGGCAGCTACCCATTATATAGCCTAAGGGTTAACATGCCTAAAGGCTGACATGCTCACTACTCCTAACAACATTGTTTTAGTTTCTGTAGTTACCTTATAGTATTAGTATCTAAAACTCATTGTACTATCTATCTTGGTACTATAGTGGGTAACTGTTTAGTTGGGATATCAAGGAGGATTCTGAAGGTCAGAGGTAACTACTCCCATTCACCTCCTGCCTGACTACCATTTATCCAAACAAACCCCTACATAATTTGGTCCTTCGAGCCGGATAATAAGAACACTACTTCTACAACATCTTCTAACATCTTCTAACATCTTCTAACATCTACTTCAAACATCTACTTCTGCTACTATATTTATAAAATTACTTCTGCTACATCATCTACTATTCTACTTGAACATTTTAAACTGAACTCTCTTTTACATTGCTTTGTTCCGTGACATGGACAACAAGAAGAAAATGGCTACTGCCAAGGGTGGTGTAACTAGAGTTCTTGGACTCCTTGAAGAACAGGAGGGCCTGGAACCCAAAGAACTAAAATCTCCTCTTCTTGAGAGACTAACAACTCGACTTGACAAGGCAGAAGAATTATATGAGAGTGCCTATGTGACCATAGAAGACCCAACAGAAGATGATGAACGTTCCCAGATTGAGTTCTTGACCAATTTTGATGATGCTCGTGCTGGGATTGACCACCTTAAGCTGGTGATCATTAGTTATGGTCTTGGAGTGGATCTTCTTGAGTTCCTAGAGTACTGGGAAAGCTTGGATGAAGACACTTTACGTGCCAGAGTTGTCAGAGACATTGACACTCTACAGGCACAATTTGATCACTTTGTTGAGGTTACCAGACCTAGAAGATTAGCTTCTTCTCCACACATCAAGGAACTGATTAGAGACACTCGACTTCGTATTGACAGACTGAAAGATACTGCTCCAACTATTACTACTCCTACACCTGCACCCTCTGTTAAGGACCTTGGAGTTCCTGAGGGGATCAGGCCAGGTTTAAAGTCTCTAACTCTTCCTATGCCAACATTCCATGGAGACTTAGCTGATTGGAGGTCATACTGGAAAAGATTCAATGAATATCTAAACAAAATTCCCGGACTCACATCTAGTGAACGACTTTCATACCTCTATGAGAGCTTAAAAGAGCCTTCCGCCAAAGAGATTGTTCAACGTGTTATTCGCTACGGAAAATCATTTGAGACTGCTACTGAGGAGTTAGAAATAAAGTATGACCAACCACGACAGGATTACTTGGGTGTCACTCACACACTCTCTTCAATGCCTAATACAACATATGACTCTAAATCTTTCTACAACACTGCTGACACACTAGTCAGTATGATGCATGCCATCTCAACATATGGGGTTGGTTCTGCTTCTCAGTTACTTACCGCCTTTGCTGAGAATACTATGGACGACCACTCCAAACTGGAATGGAAACGCCACATTGAAGACTCTTCCATAATTCCACCTTCAGAAGAGATAATAAAATTTCTGCGTCACCATGCTACACTTCTTGGTGAGAAAGTTACTGACAGATATCCATTCAATAAAGCTACTGCTATCAAACCAGCTTCTGGGAAAAGCCTTCCCTTCAAGTCTCATCCTCCTTTGAAGGAGAAGAGTAAGAATGTATCACTCCTTTCTTCTAATGCCAGTTATTCCTGCAAGCTGTGCAATGAAAAAGAACACCCGTTGTTTCTTTGTGGGAAGTTTAAGACCATGGATGTTCCTGCCAGGAGAAAATTCATGTCAAGTTCTCCATATTGCTTTAACTGCTTGGTACCCGGACATAATGCTAAACAATGCCACAGCAAGAAAACATGCAAAGATTGTGGAAGCAAGCACCATTCGTTACTTCACTTGGAAGAGGTGGGTAGTTAAGGAGAGCAGTACAACCACCAAGCTTAGAGTGGTTTTTGATGCTTCGGCTAAGACATCATCAGGCTACTCCCTCAATGACTTACTGTTGCCTGGTCCAATTTCATATCATTTACTGACTAACATTTTGCTTTCTTTTCGTGTATACAGGATTGGACTATCAGCTGACATCTCAAAGATGTTCAGAGAGGTGTCTCTTCATCATGCAGACAGAGATTATCATAGGTTTCTCTTTGAGGATGACGGGGAGGTTCAGGATTGGAGGATGAAACGGCTGACTTTTGGTATAAACTGCTCCCCCTTCCTGGCAACACAAGTGCTCCGTCAACTGGCAAAGGACTGCTCCACAGAATTCCCAGAGGCAGCTCAATCCATTCTCAAATCTTTCTATGTGGATGATTTCCTTTCAGGTGCTGACTCTTTTGAAGATGCTTCCAAGCTCAGACAGTCTTTAAACCTACTTCTAGAGAGAGGGAGAATGACATTACGCAAGTGGAGATCCAATTCTCCTGCCCTTCGAGACACTATATTCCTGAGAATCTGCTAGAGAAGGAGAATGTGCATACTATCAAGGCTCCTTCTGAGTGCCATAAAACACTTGGTATTCACTGGAACACAACAACAGATACTCTCCATGTAGCCACACCTACACTTCACCCTGATGACTCGCCCACAAAGAGACAGGTGTTGTCTGACATACAGTAGGAGACACAGAAAAATTCCGAATTCCGTTCCGTAGAACGGCCGATGCACGATTAAAAAACGGGGGAAAAACGGTACGCCGTTTGTTAAAAAACGAAAGACGTTATGTGCAGAACGGCTGACCCTCACCTTTGACCTCAAGCGATGTCTTTGCGCGCGCTCTTGTTGCTAGCTGTCACCTTCGACCTTTGTGGAAAGTTGTCCTTGGTGACCCTGCAAGATTGATTTAGGAGGTGGTTCGTTTTGTTGGCTAGGCTGTATTTGTGCTACACGTGAGTGATGATAAAGGAGAAGAGGACTGCAATGGCAGGAATTCACTTATGCTATGCGATAACAAGTAAGTGTACTAAATACTGTGATGTGTAGTGTTTAATAGATAGCTAATGAATTGTATTTGGGAGTTTTGCAAATTATTTGATATGACAAAAAAAAACAGAGTTTTCTTTAAACACCTCTCCCCGCCAAACTTGGAAAGCATGTAACTGTCTGAACTAATCATTTCTGCTGCCAATTCATTGCTGAAAGTGTGGGTTATCGAATAATGAGTAATAGCATGGGTAACAGTGCTATTAGGGATCAACAGCACTCGTAAAGCAATTGAAATAGTACTGAGAGAGTGCTATTTCAATTGCTTTACGAGTGCTATTGATCCCAAAAGTACAGGTTACCCGTGCTATCGCTCGCTAATAGTAGGCCATCTTTTTTTTTTTTTATCATTTGCACTTGTAGCTACACTGTATCAGTCACTCACTATCTTTGTATTTCATCATGTATACCAAAAATTGCCAGTACACTAATGGGAAAAAACAACAACACAATCTCACTAAAGTACTAGGGAGGTGGGGGGAGCATTTCATTAGTTACAGTGGCCGAGTGTTTACTGCCACTCCTGACGATAATATGGAACATGTATATGAAAAAAACCAAAGTGAAACAGGTTTTGAGTTTGTTCTCTCAGACTATTCCTTGTCAGATGGCGTATTGTCACAGCAATTTCTAAATCTAATAGTACGGCACGTAAATTGCCCATTCAAAATTGTGTGGGAAAATCACTCTTCAATTGAAGTCGCACAGAGAAAGCGAAATAGCACGTAACTAAGTGAAATAGCACGGTAACTAAGTGGAAACTAAGTGAAATACCACAGTAGCTAAGTAAAATAATACGGATAAGTGTGCACGCATGCAGTATTAACCTTGGAAACGTACAGTTGGAGAGATTCTAGTTGGAGACAATGTCATTCTGTACCACAGAAGCTCTACCCATATTAGACGGAAAGTTTTCAACATTTTAAGGAGCAATAGGTTGAAATCGAAATTCCAGAGGAATCTAACTGACAGTGGCTAAGGTGTAAGGCTAAGTAGGAAAAATAAATAATATGTACAAAAAAAAAAAAGAGTGGGGGGAAATTTTAAATCTAAGTCTTGACACAGAATTACATCTTATAAGGTGTATTGCATGATTAACTTTAATGTCAATTGCCCCCCCCCCCCCCATTCACATTGTCTAACTTCGCTCCCCCTTAGGTGACAAGCCGGAAGAGCCCTAATGATGATAGGAATAATAGGATGTTGAACTTGTCTACAATCAGTATGGGTCATGAGATCCTCAGAAGTGTGTCTAAGAGTTGGCCAGAGATATATTTATCGTATTGATAGTGGTTAGTGTGCAGCAGTTCAATATGATGGGATTTCTTGGATAATATTTGTTTGACTAGGTATAAACATGCTTGATTATTAAAGTTCAATGTTGTTTTTTTTAATAGCAGCCTAAATGTTTGATTAAAAAAACATTTAGGTATGACTAGTGGTTTGAACTTTAATAATCAAATATGAATATGATGGGATGGAAGTCAACGGCTTCTATATCGATATCTGAACACAGCTGATGTCTTTTATAGTAGGCCTTCACTATGTATATAGAAATTTGTAAGTAAGTAGCTGCAGTCAACAACTCCACATTAGTTCTCAAGATGTCTGGGCGAAGCATTTATTTGAAGTGAGAATTCATATCAGGTGGATTTATTGAAGTTAAATGGGGAACAAAAACAATAGCGGCCGCATTAATGCAGCCACGGAAGTCGATCACTTAAGTAAGGACAGATAGTTAGCTACCTGTGCAGCCGTTTTCCTTAGGGTTAGAAGTATAGAAAGTAATGATGGAGCCTCAGGGAAGCCAGTATAATCAAGCAGTACTAAGTCCAGTAGCAATAGATGTCTACCTAATACAGCTATTAGTAGGAAGGGGTGATGAATCTGTAATGATAGAAAGAGTGCTAGGAGTGTGAGAGCAGCAAGCAAGAGAAGGTTTGATTCAGTTTATTTGAATGTTAGAAGTGAATGTCATACTATTCTGTGTTGAAACAAAGTTGGGTTTTTTCTATAGCCTTACTTTATACATTAAAATAGGATGGGAAGAGAAATGTATTTTATTTTATCACTTTTAAAAAGTCACTGATGAAGGCTACATGGAGCCGAAACATTTGAACTATTATTACAGATACTACAGAAATTAAAAATAAATATATTTTAGTATGAAGCTGTATATTTTTATGTAGTAATAATGAATCTTTATGTAATACTTAATTAAGTTATTTTACCATCACTTCATCCTTGGTCGTAACTTGTGATACCTAAATTTTTAATCAGTGAATGAGTATTGATCAAAACTGAATCCTGTCATTCATTAGTAGTGTATGCCTGTGTGTGCAACTAGTTTCCTGTGTAGGAATGTTTCTTCTATAATATATAGAGCTGACGTTTCTTCCCTGTCACTAACCTCTAAAATTAATGTTGTGGTTTTTTACCACACTTTCTTGACCGTTCTATTTCTGCATTATACTACAGTATGTGTTCATGCATGCCTCTACCTCTTGTTGTGTTACAACTGACTCCAATCTAGAGATCCAGAACCGCCGTGTTAGTGAATATTTTTAAGAGACTATACCTCTCAGCTAGAGTTTGATAAACTGTTTCTAACAATTTCTTGGTAGGATCAGCTTGCAGAGTACAAGTTGAATTTCATGATTGCATTTATTCACTTCAGTGTGTTTTGTTTTTCTATTGCTTTTCCTTGTAGTGGGATGGAGTGGGTGAAGCTGCTTTCGATGTCTCTGACTTAGACTAGTTGTGAATGATGGCTCAAGAAGTGTCAACATTTGATCATAGAGTTACCTGACATTGCTGAAGTGATGGCAAGGTGAGTGTTCTCAGAATGTGTTTGTAATAAGGAAGTATTGATTCCAATAGGTCTACATTGCTAGAAGGTATCACCAACACTCGGAGCAATTAGTGGCTCTGGCTAGCTTGTTGTGGTCACCTAGGACACAAGTGTGTGTGTTTGTGTCAATGAATATACATGTAAGTATGTACACTGTAAACCAAATGGTGTGTAGTTCACACCAAATTAAGCGTGAATCACTTGTAACAATAGTCACACCAAAATATGGTGTGATCCGCACACCTCATCATTTGGGTGTGAAGTACACACCAAATTTAGTGTGAATTCTCACCACAATCACTATGAACTCATACTTACATTAATGCTGAATTATTTTAAGTTACATTGATTCTAGTAACCCAATCAACATTTTTTTTTCCAAAATGAGATTGGTGTAATCCCAGATCTCAGACGACTAAAATCTTAGTCAACTCTCTTATTTAGCATACAAGTGTACAAAACATTTATAAGGTAGACTCCAATTATAATAGCATTGGTTTTTGCCTGCATATGAATATAATTAATGTTCGGTAAAGGGTCCATGCTATTCCATTGAGTGTGAACTTCACACTAAGTGTGCATTCACACTAGAAAGAAAGTGTGAAGGACACACTATGCATAGGTGGTGGGCATTCACACCACCAGTTTGATGTGAATTTGGTGGGTTTTCACGCTATAATTTTTACAGTGTGTGTTTATGCCAACTCCTTTTTCTTCACTAGTAGATGACATTTATTGTAAGGATTAGAATCAACTCAGAACCAAAAGGTGTGTAGTTCACACCAAATTAAGCATGAATCACTTGTAACAATAGTCACACCAAAATATGGTGTGATGCGCACACCTCATCGTTTGGGTGTGAAGTACACGCCAAATTTAGTGTGAGTTCTCACCATAATCACTATGAACTCATACTTACATTAATGCTGAATTATTTTAAGTTACATTGATTCTAGTATTACATATCAACATTTTTTTCCAAAAAGAGATTGGTTTAATCCCAGATATCATTAATCAGACAACTAAAATATTAGTCAACTCTCTTATCTAGCACACAAGTGTACAAAACATTTATAAGGTAGATTACAATGATAATAGCATTGGTTTTTGCCTGCACATGAATATAATTAATGTTCGGTAAAGGGTCCATGCTATTCCATTGAGTGTGAATTTCACACTAAGTGTGCATTCACACTAGGAAGAAAGTGTGAAGGACACACTATGCATAGGTGGTGGGCATTCACACCACCAGTTTGGTGTTAATTTGGTGGATTTTCACTCTATAATTTTTACGGTGTATGTCAAGTAATGTAATCAGATGTCACTGTATATGAGACCAGTACTATCGCAAGATGTTGATAATCTTAGTGATCTGAATGCTAGTCCGTACTCTGGCAAGTTTCTGAAGGCTGATCTTATGCAATATAACCTGTGATTTCCCCCTAAGTGAATTTGTGCCTCCCAAAAATTGCCGATTTAATTCCTGGGGAACACTATTGCAGTCACACTATTGCAGTCAAGGAGTGACTAATGCAGTAACATTAACACATGATCCTGTGACTGTTCTGTTGGAAGATGTCTATTATTTCAGCTAACTTTATTTTGTGTAATCTATTTCAGTGGCATTGGCATCAGCTGTGTCTAGTTCAGTTCTAGTTAGGAGGCCATGCCTCCATGTATTCTACATAGCAATGAGTCTATATGTAGGATAACAAGTTCTGTTCTGTTAGTCAGTTTTGTCATTTAGTTGTTATGAGTTTCATATCACTAAATTACCAGCTGTAGCTGTACCAAGTAGAATGCTTGGTTTCCCTCAGTTGGAACATCTCTAAAAATATTCCAGTCTGCGGAACGTTTTAGTTCTTTTAGAACCTTTTAGAGGAGCCCTGCAATGGCAGTCAAGTGTGGGCACATCTGAACAATTTTTCAAATTTTATCCATCTGTGTCTCTGGCTTGTAGTTTATAAGCTCATTATTTATTCCTGACAGGCTTTAGGATCTGTTTTGATCACGTCATATTAAATCTCGCTTTACTGGACCCTTTACCTACTGCTATGCGGCAGGTAGGCTGACATTAAGTAGTTTGTTCAGTTCCCCTCACTAATTGGGAAGACCACAAACAATAGATGACATAATAAGGTGGTATATCGTGTGCTCTAACTTTTTGTGTGTGTTGTAAATTCATGTGCCATGAAATATCTTAGTGGTTAATCAGTCATTCTAGGCTGAAATAATTATTGGCTGTTAGAACGAGAAAAATTTGCTATTATCTTAGTGGTTTTACCCACACTAATTAAGCCCACCATCACATCACTCGAGCCCAGGTAAAGGTCGGCAGAGGACCTGCAAATACTGCGACCATTCGGCTAAGCGATCACGTGTGGAGTGTGTCACATGTGGAGCAATGGCACCCGGGCACAAGTACGTTAGTCCTGATAGCCACTGTTCTCAGTGCTTGTAGCCTAAGCCTAGTAGCTACCGGTTACTTCCTTGCCAGAATGGCTGGTTCACCCGGAACTATTAGCTCTCTAAGGATGGCTGCTCATCAGTGGTGGTATTATTTAAATAGTATGGGGCTGGAGATATACACTACTGTACTCTATGTAATTAGCTTTCTGTAGGTCAGGTTGGATTAATAGGATCTAAATTATCAATCAGTGGTGGATGGCCTTCATTGATGCACTCAGCTGAAAATAGGAGTTCTATGGCTTGATAATACATGGGCATGCTGCCGGTCCATTTGCCTTGCTATCTAGTACAGTTATGTTAAGAGTTGGACTCTGTTCTAATGCTGTTACTCTACCCAACAGTTGCAATCTCTAAATCACGAAATCATGCTGTCAACCCTCGTTATGATCAGGCGTAGGCCTTCGTTACAGGTGTGGGGTGCATTGCCGGCTCCCACTATTCTTATTCGAACCTTCATGCAAAAATTTATGATCATTATTGTCCATTGCATGTTAGTAAGTATGTGCAGTATTTAGTAATGGCCGTATTGCCAAGATTGGCTCTGTCAAAGTGATCAGTATTCTCGAAAGCTTGGAAACTCCTGAATCAGTCAGGTTGCATGCTGTAATTGATATTATTTATGCTGACATGAGAGTGTTATATGAGAAGGGAGGCGGAGCAAATAGGGGTTACATAATGAGAGAGATTAGAGAATGAACTGTAGTGCTGTGTCTTGGGACTCATAAGCCACACTACACTATTGCCAGTGTGGCATTATATAGAGCATGGGTAGGCGGTTCTAGTGTACATATATGTAGTTAGATTTCCACCAAATAAAGGTGTGGTGGTCTGTCTGGGGCCCCTTTGAAAGTGTTTATGCAGGGGACGCTGCCCTTCACTCTATCTATTCTCACTCTCACTCAGGCTCACTGCCTGTCTATTCTCACTCTCACTCAGGCTTGCTGCCTGTCTATTTTCACACCAGCAGACTCACCGCCTACCTATTCTCACACTATCTGACTCACTGCCATCTATTCTCACACTATCAGGCTCACTCTCTATCTATTCTCACACTCAAGTTACTGTCTATCTGTTTTCACACCCAATGCTATTAAGGCATTCTTGCTCTCTAGCTCACCAATGTATTCGTGCACTCTCGGGCTCACTGCCTATGTATTCTCGTACTCAAACTAGCCACCTATCTAGTCCCACACCCGGATATCTAGTTCCAACTATCAGGTTCGCCGCCTATCTCGCACTCATGTGCTGCCTTGCCACAGCCAGACTCACCACTGGTGTATTATCATGCTTGAGTATTGTTCTTGTTCTTACCCATCCTCACACTCAGACTTGCTGTCTATCTAGTTACACATCGTCATACTCTATCTGTGCACTCTCAGACTCACTGCCATCCAATCTTGCACTATCAGACTTGCCTACCTAATCTTGCACTGACGCCCAGGGCCTATCTATTCTTGCATACACTATCAGGCTTGCTGCCTATGTTTTCTTAAGCTTGCTCCTTAGGTATTCTCAGGCTCACCGCCTATGTATTCTCAGGCTCACTGCCTATGTATTCTCAGGTTCACTGCCTATCTATTCTCAGGCTCACTGCCTATGTATTCTCAGGCTCACTGCCTATGTATTCTCAGGTTCACTGCCTATCTATTCTCAGGCTCACCGCCTATGTAGTCTCAGGCTCACCATCTATGTATTCTCAGGCTCACTGCCTATCTATTCTCAGGCTCACTGCCTATGTATTCTCTGGCTCACCGCCTATGTATTCTCAGGCTCATTGCCTATGTATTCTCAGGCTCACTGCCTATGTATTCATTCTCAGGCTCACTGCCTAGTATTCTCAGGCTCACTGCCTAGTATTCTCAGGCTCATTGCCTAGTATTCTCAGGCTCACTGCCTATGTATTCTCTGGCTCACCGCCTATGTATTCTCAGGCTCACTGCCTATGTATTCATTCTCAGGCTCACTGCCTAGTATTCTCAGGCTCACTGCCTAGTATTCTCAGGCTCACTGCCTAGTATTCTCAGGCTCACTGCCTAGTGGCTCATTCTCTCAGGCTCACTGCCTATGTATTCTCTGGCTCACCGCCTATGTATTCTCAGGCTCATTGCCTATGTATTCTCAGGCTCACTGCCTATGTATTCATTCTCAGGCTCACTGCCTAGTATTCTCAGGCTCACTGCCTAGTATTCTCAGGCTCACTGCCTAGTATTCTCAGGCTCCCTGCCTAGTATTCTCAGGCTCATTGCCTAGTATGCTCAGGCTCACTGCCTATGTATTCTCAGGCTCACTGCCTATGTATTCTCAGGCTCACTGCCTATGTATTCTCAGGCTCATCATCTATGCATTCTCAGGCTCACTGGCTAGGTATTCATTCTCAGGCTCACTACCTATGTATTCATTCTCAGGCTCACTGGCTAGGTATTCTCAGGCTCACTGCCTATGTATTCTCAGGCTCATTGCCTATGTATTCTCAGGCTCACTGCCTATGTATTCATTCTCAGGCTCACTGCCTAGTATTCTCAGGCTCATTGCCTAGTATTCTCAGGCTCACTGCCTATACTGCAAACATGTCTTGTATCTATATCAGAAAGGCCAATCTTCCTGTAGCACACATTGCCCATTTTTGTGAAATAACATGTAATGTACGTGTATTACATTGAGCGACCAATAGTTTAGTTACATGTATTACAAGTGTAACATATGTAGTATTCTTCAAAGTACTTATGTAAAGATGGTTCTGATGTTTTGTACTGCTTAGAAAAATTTAGTGGAATATTTTACAATCTATCTTTTTTTCGCTCTCTGTTAAATTCTCAGGATTATCTCAAACTACAAGAAATTATTTGCTCACATGATTACGACGTGACGATAGGGGGACCTTTTCCACAACAGTTAGTACCCTATGTGAAGCCAACAACTTCATGTTTTCTCAAACTTTCATGTTTTCTCTGACTTCCAGAACAACTATAACGTTATTCACGCATGCTTATTTGTTCTTATTTTCGTGTACCGTCGATCGTCGTGCATCGTCGATGTTCCATTTTTTGTTTATATTTATCACCTAGAACACTGTCATTGACTGTTCTTACTGGAACTCTGACGCTACCATACCCGCTAGTGGGTCTTCACTGCACTAGTTACTCTGTTTCTGCTTGGTGTAGTGCGTGTCAATAGACTACGCTGGGATCAAGTCCTCAACTTGCTGGATAGTCCCTCTTGTACATGCACACTGAGGGCTAATAATAATAGTAATGATTTTGTGTGTTAATATTAACTTATGTTCTTCGTATTCATCGATCACCAGCGTTATTCATTTAAAATCATATATAAATTTTAGTTATTTTGAATGTAAATTCAATACAGACCACTGTGTGTAAGTATTGCTGATACGTTTGTAGTTGGGATTTAGTTTGTATTGCAAGTAAGCATTGATCTTTAGAAGGATCCACAACACCTTGTGTATTGTATATCAGATAGGATTGCAATCTTCTCTTTGAATCTCTCTAGTGAGAATGTTCGCGGATTCTTCATCATCAGTGATGTGTTCCACCTCAGTTTATTTATCTTATTATAACAATCTTGTTTCAATACTCTATACTTGTATTGTATATGCCACTTAATTGTTTTATTTATCCCACCCTTATAATTGTTATATATTTTTTGGTTAAAATGGCCCAGCTCCCCCCCCTCCCCAATTCACGCGCCTGAAAATATTTAACGATTTACACCCACACTAATTGAACCACAGTTAACCACTTGCTGACTAAGCAAGAACAAACTGCTCAATGAGACCCTTTTCCCGCGAGACTACTTAGAGCCCACCCATACCGAATCATCTTCCTACACCACTGTTGCATTGCTCTTAAATTTACTACTTTTGCAGTGTTTGTAACAAAAGGAGTCCATCTGAATACTTTCTGACTGGCAAGCAACACCCCATTTTTGTAATTAGAGCAAAGATTAGTGAAGCTATCCAACATTTTGATGCCATTTGTACAGGATCCTGATAGATATGAGCACAATGTTGCAATCATAAGTACTGGTACTCTCTGTATCACATGCACATACATGAACAACTGTGGCATGTAAAATCATTGAGAAATGATAGTTTCAATTATTACAAATTATTGTATCATCCCTTGAGTAAATTGTAGAGCTTTTGCTGCTATGTCTGTACAAATTACAGTTTTTGTTGTGGGGCTCGTCACACCTGTTTCCTCATGTACAAACTCATATATTGTATACACTTACACATGTACATGTGTGTAGTATATAAAGTGCCACTGTGGTCTCCTCTTTCATTCATGTTAGTAAGAGGTACTTTCTTGCTTTTTTTTTTCCTTCTTACATTCATAATGTATATTTAGTTTTCTAATTAAGCATTCCTATTTAATGGTTATTATTGAGACCTTTATTGAGTAGAGATGAGCAGTGTAACATCAAGTGCTGTGCTGTACTGTAGTGAAAACAGCATTGTGTTCCTGAAAGGAGCACTGGACCTTTGGTAACATGTAAATACTTTCCCTTCTTTGTTACAGGTTTGAGATGCAAGAGTGTCCAAGGAATTGCCATGGATACGTTTCCAATGACGATTCAATCCTTGTTTGAAGGAAAATCTACTGGAGTATTGAGGACAACTAAACTTATCACTGACACTGTCATAATCCAACTCTTTAAGAGTTTCTTCATACTGGAAATTTACAGTATTTTATTTTTATGGAATAGTTCATCAGTATTTTGTCAATGGCATTGGGAATGTTATACTAGCTTACAAGCAGACTGCATTTTCAGAATAAAGTTGACTAACATAGTACTCAAGGTTTCTTCAGTTAGTGACCTCTTAGTGCTGCCTTGAGTCATCACGTCGATCGTACTTAAGTTGTATTAACTAGTAATACAATGCTACCATTTACTCTAACACATTGGAGAAGCATTTCTATGAACAAATTGGGGTGGGGGAGGGGGGAAGGGAGGAGGAGGCGAGTGAGATGCATGGACGCAGGAAATGTACTTGTATGTTGCTCTCACTGTCGCTACTAGATACATACACAATCATGTAGTTTTGCTCCATTCACTTTATGGAGTTGTGGTCTGTCGACTTAAGAATATGTGTCACCAGTATAACATTTACTTCAACTTTTAGAATAAGCAGTCACGCCCAAAATTGAAGCCACACCCTTTGATTGTTGTGTGAACAAGTATTATAATTATAAAACTACAGTTGCAAAATATTGATGTGTACCTACAGCTATTTTTCCAATGTACTAGCATGATTGAGGTGCTGCTTGGGGTGGGTCTGTCGGCACACAAATGGTCAGCCCCGCAGCGATGGTCAGCCCCCGCAGTAATGGTCAGCCACCCAGAGATGGTCAGCCCCGCAGCAATGTTCAGCCACCCAGAGATGGTCAGCCCCGCAGAGATGGTCAGCCGCGCAGAGATAGTCAGCCACATGCGCATGTGCGTAAGGTTCAAAGTTCATTTGATCGGCCTGCGCTCTGAGGTCAAAGGTGAGGGTCAGCCGTTCTGCACATAACGTCGTCCTTAAAAAACGGCCGTTCCGTTCGACCGCGTTACCGTTTTAATCTTTCTCGTTCACTGTATGTCTCGCTCAAAGAAATATAAAAAATCGTTTATCCAATAAAACGTTCCGATTTTTTGTTTATAGGCTCCAGAGGCGGAGCTTTTCGGGTTAAAAAAATTTGAAGCCGTCCTATTCGAAGTTGTCTCGCGGAGAATTGTTAGTTCGACCACCGCACAGTATCGACGTTTTCTCGCTGTTAGGGCCTTCTCCGGCTTAGATTTTTTACTACTGGAGGTCCATCGGTAGCTAACAGAAGATCTACGAAGTGCGGACCTCGTTATGGCTCTGTGCCCATCGGAATTTCGGTCTGCAATTTTATTGAAGCAAGTTAAAATTTTGTACGAGCTTTTTTTCACTATCCCCGTAGCGTTTAATGGTCGATATAAGGCCTTAGCTTGCTGATATAGCTATAAGAAGAGTTTCTAGCTAGAAAATATCTGTGAATCGACGGAAATGCTTCACCGTTTTAGTAAACGGTGTCGGGGTCCGTATAAAACACAGACCAGTCCAAAGACCATGGACCACGCGGACACGCCCCCTCCCCGGTTCTACTTACGCAATAGGTATAGATAGTTACGTTCATGTGGGTTTCTACAGACCCAGTCCTAATATCACCCACTCTTTTCGGTGGCAGTTTAGATTATTGAAATTATTCTTAAGAAAACTAGCTACCTAATAGTAAAGGTTCTGTGAATATATGATCTTGGGAGCATCAATCCCAGCAGGAAGTAACTAAGTAATTTATAGAAGTCACCACTGTCCAATTATCCTTCTGGCACCAAATTAAAGCAAATACATATATAATTAAGGTGTAATTTTTTTATACAGTAGCTACTGTCCATGATAAATAATAACTGATAGAGAATTGATATTATTATTCATATAAGCTACAAGTAGCTAATCCGCAATAGTCAATGATGATCCAAAAAGTTGCCTATATTTCTAAAATATTAATTTTCATTTTCTTCAATATGCTTAGCTCAAGCTATTCTTAATTAAATTCAACAAAACTGTCAACATACAGAATTTTATAATTATATTTCAAACACTCTTATCAGGTCATTAAAAATCATTAATAATGTTTTATTTTATGAGATATTTCATTCACTCAAAATTACTAGCACTTTGGAATTGAAAAGTAAAGATAATTTGTGGTGTCTAAAGTCACTTCTGTGATACTTTGGCAAATGTACAGCACCATGGTGAAAATATATCTCATTTTTGGGGGATCAGAGTCACATTATTTTGTGTATTACACATTTTGAGCATCTGATTACAGATTGTTGCCAGCAAAGTGGCAATGTATATTACTACATTACACTGCCTTTAGTCTTATTTAATTATTATCATCAGCTAAAATAATCTAGCTAATTATGCTTAGATCATTAGTAAAAAAGCTTACAAGTGGCCGATCCGTTTCCCAATTACATATACTGCAGCAAGAATTAGAGACAAAGCTAGTCTCTTATGTGGTTGTACTTATTAAGTATGTTCCTAAGCTTCAACTGTCAATGCCTTGTAATAAACCATTGAACATTACTCTCATTTACTTTCTCAGGTTGCTCAAATATGTGATGCAATTCCTATAACTATATTAACTATATCCTTTAATCATATCTTGTAGCTAGCTACATGCCCAAAATATTTTCTAAGAAGGCAATAGCCAGCTACAGCGAATGTTTAACCCATCCCTCTAAACCACACAAAAAATTAAACAAAGAATAATAGCACACACCAGTGTTATATTATGCATTTGATGTACCAGAACGGAATAAAAAATTGAACACAGAATCACAGCACACACAAGTGTTATTTACAATAGTTTCATTTGCGTAATTTCTTCTTTCATTTTCTGTCTAATATCCACAGCATCTTTCTGAAAGTAAATAAATATATTAGCTAATATATAGCTGTATAATATGTGAGACTTAGATACCTGAGAAAAATAGAAGTCCACATTGAATGCTTGGCATCGGGCATACTAATAAAAAAAAAGTATATTAATTGTATAATAGCAACTTAGTAAATGCAAAACTTGCTTACCATGCACAAAAAAACGCCACAGTCCCAGCTGTTTTTCTGAACTGGTATATTCTATTATAAACAAGTATACTGCTTTAAAGCTTTAGTTAATTGTAGTGAACTTTTGTCCTTACTCTAGGATGTAAAAACTTCCATCTGGACGACTTAATGGTTGGCAAAACAAAATTGAGATATTCTCTGTACAATTACATATTCAGTTATATTCTAATAGACACTTTATTAGTGTAGCGAACTTACTGAATACGTCTCATACAGTGAGTACCATCTCCTAGTAGTGAATCATAAAATCTTATTTCATACTTGACGAAATCAACAACCAGTAAACACCAGTGGTTTCCCGTATTTACAGGTACAATAAATTTCTTATAACTGAGTAGGCTTGTCTAAGAAATAGAAAACAACAGCCCTATTATTAATCTATGAAGTTGAACAAACCCAATAAAACAAACCTTAATCCACGAAGCAACTTCCATGTACCCTGAAGCACAGAGTTTAGCGTAAAAAAAACTGGATGTACAATATGCACTATTCTCTGTCTCTTTGTTGGCTCCATCCATCACAAGGAACACATATGCATCAATAATCTACGTTATTGATAAGGTTTCATTCTTATAAGCATCCACATAAAACTACTTTCAATTACCTTGTCATTTAGCCAATTGTTACCTTCTAGAGTTTTCAAATCCTCTGGCAGTACTTGGCAATGGTTAATGCATGCCACCGGTTTAGTACTCTATTACCAAAATAATATCTCAGTAGCCATTATTCTTGTTCTAATAAATCTTACCTTATGATCACATAACAGAGTTTCACCTAAGAATTGAGTACATTTACTAGCATTGAAATAATATTATAGAATACAAATGACATCTATTGCTCATCTTTTCTAAATTGTTTGCATTTTCTTTCAACACAGGATTGTTTTAGCGTTCCCTTCCCACCAAATTTAACCATGTCTTGACAAAAGCGGCATAAACCAGTCTTTTGCCTTGCAGTATGCACAATCTCCACATCGTTTTCTCCTGCCTAAACAAACTCTTAATTTATACATTAAGTGGATATTACAAACTAACCTTGTAGTGCTTCAAAATGAACAGAGCCCTATACAACAAAATATTATTCATGTTAAAGTTGAAGATGATCATCACATCTGAACTTTTTAGTGTCATACTGATATTGGAAAAAGCTGATGTTTCAATATACATTATATTACTAGCTAATATCGGCAGATACCGATATAAGATCTATTACTAAGGTTAAGTTGCTAAAGTCTTTAATCCACAGTATTTGCTATATCCATCTTTTAGTACCACCAAATATCGTAGCAGATTATCTAGTAAATTGATTTGTGATTCATAAAAGTTTTGATTCTAACTATATAAATTCATGAATAAATTATGCAAGTCTAAGTAAAAGTAAGTCCCATAAAAGCTTTATTCATTGTAAGAAGTGTGCAGTGAGCTTAAAATTTCTATTGTTCTTTTTATATAAACAAACATACCGTACAACTTGAGCGCATTTCATTATCTTCAGTTGTCACATTACTTGACACACTACTAGTGGATAGAATACACTATGTTGATTCAACATTGTGCACACACTTTTCCAACATACCTTGTCTGTGAAAGAATCTCACTATTATTGTATTGCATGTCAGCAGTTGGCAAATTTTGACATTTGGTAGTGATACTCTGAAGAATACTGGTAATCATTTAGAATACAAGATAAACGACAATCATAATACCTTCCAGCTTGAAGATGTAGAACTAATATTTTCCATGCAAACTTTTTTTTCACTTTTTTTAGGTGTATATTCAAGTTTCCTTTTTCTTGGCAGATGTTGACTTTCAACGATCTCCTAAATTAATATTGTATTTAATGACATAAAAGATAAAATATACAACCATACCTTCCCAGGTGAAGATAGAGCACTAAAGTTGTCTCTACACACCATTTTCTTATCTTCAACTGGTATATGTACTATTGCATTCTCATTACTGGATTTCTGGAAGAAAAAAAAAATTATATATATTGTCTTTATAACTACAGCCAAATGGCTACTTATATTGATTGCTTTACTTCGTGAACAGAATCCGGTGCTGGGTTAATGTCACAATCACCAGGCCTTGGAGCTTTTCTTCCTGATTTTTTATCTGTTCTATAACGAGTGTTTCTGCGAAGTTGCGTGAGATTTATCTTCTTCAACTTGACTTTGTCTTCCAGACCAACACTAATACGGACAGCTAAAATGTGGTAGCATCCCCCGCTAGCTGGACATGTACACGATTCACTTGGAAATAAACGTATTGCATGTGCGTTGCCAGTTGTTCCTTTCACGGTGAAAACCCCCAGGTTTTGATTATGGCTGATCAAACCCTGGTCAACAATAAACCTACAACAATATCCATTTTTATTAAAAATTGTATTACACATTCTAACTTAACCTACCTTGCACGACTTAGAGATGTAGTCAATGCTGAATTATTGCAGTCATCTCTTTTTTGCTCATCATTATCTTTATATAAAGTAGTTCAATTAAGTTGCAATGATAATAAAGTTAACTTACCTGTGCAGTTACTGCCATCTTCCAGGGTGGTCTAGGACTGCCACGGACTGTCCCAGTCCTGAGAATATTTTAGGACACATTAGGACGTCTCAAGATGTCCTAATAGGAATCCTATCTTGAAGATTCCAAAATTACTAGGTATAGTTAAGAGTTAAAAATCCCAGTCCCAAAAGTCCCAAGAAGTCCTGGGACTACTAGGGACATCCCAGGATATCCCACAAGGTGAGAGCTAAGAATCCCAGTCTCAAAAGTCCCAAAAAGTCTTGGGACTACTAGGGTCATCCCGGGATGTCCCACAAGGTGAGAGCTAAAAGTCCCAGTCCCAAAGGTCCCAAGAAGTCCTGGGACTACTAGGGACGTTCCGGGATATCCCACAAGGTGAGAGCTAAAAATCCCAGTCCCAAAGGTCCCAAGAAGTGCTGGGACTACTAGGGATGTCCCGGGATATCCCACAAGGTGAGAGCTAAAAATCCCAGTCTCAAAAGTCCCAAGAAGTCTTGGGATTACTAGGGTCATCCCGGGATGTCCCACAAGGTGAGAGCTAAAAGTCCCAGTCCCAAAGGTCCCAAGCTGGGACTGCTAGGGACATCCCGGGATGTCCCACAAGGTAAGAGCTAAAAATCCCAGTCCCAAAGGTCCCAAGAAGTCCTGGGACTACTAGGGATGTCCCACAAGGTGAGAGCTAAAAATCCCAGTCCCAAAGGTCCCAAGAAGTCCTGGGACTACTAGGGACGTCCTGGGATATCCCACAAGGTGAGAGCTAAAAATCCCAGTCCGAAAGGTCCCAAGAAATCCTGGGACTACTAGGGACATCCCGGGATGTCCCACAAGGTAAGAGCTAAAAATCCCAGTCCCAAAGGTCCCAAGAAGTCCTGGGACTACTAGGGACGTCCCAAGATATCCCACAAGGTGCGAGCTAAAAATCCCAGTCTCAAAAGTCCCAAGAAGTCTTGGGACTACTAGGGACGTCCCGGGATATCCCACAAGGTGAGAGCTAAAAATCCCAGTCTCAAAAGTCCCAAGAAGTCCTGGGACTACTAGGGACGTCCCGGGATATCCCACAAGTTGAGAGCTAAAAATCCCAGTTCCAAAAGTCCCAAGAAGTCTTGGGACTACTAGGGTCATCCTGGGATGTCCCACAAGGTGAGAGCTAAAAGTCCCAGTCCCAAAAGTCCCAAGAAGTCCTGGGACTACTAGGGACATCCCGGGATATCCCACAAGGTGAGAGCTAAAAATCCCAGTCCCAAAAGTCCCAAGAAGTCCTGGGACTACAAGAGACATCCCGGGATATCCCACACGGTGAGAGCTAAAAATCCCAGTTCCAAAAGTCCCAAGAAGTCTTGGGACTACTAGGGTCATCCCGGGATGTCCCACAAGGTGAGAGCTAAAAGTCCCAGTCCCAAAGGTCCCAAGAAGTCCTGGGACTACTACGGACGTCCCGGGATATCCCACAAGGTGAGAGCTAAAAATCCCAGTCCCAAAGGTCCCAAGAAGTGCTGGGACTACTAGGGATGTCCCGGGATATCCCACAAGGTGAGAGCTAAAAATTCCAGTCTCAAAAGTCCCAAGAAGTCTTGGGATTACTAGGGTCATCCCGGGATGTCCCACAAGGTAAGAGCTAAAAGTCCCAGTCCCAAAGGTCCCAAGAAGTCCTGGGACTGCTAGGGACATCCCGGGATGTCCCACAAGGTAAGAGCTAAAAATCCCAGTCCCAAAGGTCCCAAAAAGTGCTGGGACTACTAGGGACGTCCCGGGATATCCCACAAGGTGAGAGCTAAAAATCCCAGTTCCAAAAGTCCCAAGAAGTCTTGGGACTACTAGGGTCATCCCGGGATGTCCCACAAGGTGAGAGCTAAAAGTCCCAGTCCCAAAGGTCCCAAGAAGTCCTGGGACTACTAGGGATGTCCCGGGATGTCCCACAAGGTGAGAGCTAAAAATCCCAGTCCCAAAGGTCCCAAGAAGTCTTGGGACTACTAGGATGTCCCACAAGGTGAGAGCTAAAAGTCCCAGTCCCAAAGGTCCCAAGAAGTCCTGGGACTACTAGGGATGTCCCGGGATGTCCCACAAGGTGAGAGCTAAAAATCCCAGTCCCAAAGGTCCCAAGAAGTCCTGGGACTACTAGGGACATCCCGGGATGTCCCACAAGGTAAGAGCTAAAAATCCCAGTCCCAAAGGTCCCAAGAAGTCCTGGGACTACTAGGGACGTCCTGGGATATCCCACAAGGTGAGAGCTAAAAATCCTAGTCCGAAAGGTCCCAAGAAATCCTGGGACTACTAGGGACATCCCAGGATGTCCCACAAGGTAAGAGCTAAAAATCCCATTCCCAAAGGTCCCAAGAAGTCCTGAGACTACTAGGGACGTCCCAAGATATCCCACAAGGTGCGAGCTAAAAATCCCAGTCTCAAAAGTCCCAAGAAGTCTTGGGACTACTAGGGTCATCCCGGGATGTCCCACAAGGTGAGAGCTAAAAGTCCCAGTCCCAAAGGTCCCAAGAAGTGCTGGGACTACTAGGGACATCCCAGGATGTCCCACAAGGTAAGAGCTAAAAATCCCGGTCCCAAAGGACCCAAGAAGTCCGGGACAACTAGGGACGTCCCGGGATATCCCACAAGGTGAGAGCTAAAAATCCCAGTCCCAAAGGTCCCAAGAATCCTGGGACTACTAGGGACGTCCCGGGATATCCCACAGCGAGAGCTAAAAATTCCAGTCCCAAAGGTCCCAAGAAGTGCTGGGACTACCAGGGACGTCCTGGGATGTCCCAAAAGGTAAGAGCTAAAATTCCCAGTCTCAAAAGTCCCAAGAAGTTCTGGGATTATTGGGAGCATTTCAGACATTTGTCCAAATGAGGACTATAAATTTCAGTTCCAAAACTCCGAAGTGGACTCAGGTATAAGAATATTAAGGCAAATATGTAAATAATTGGTATTTTGTGCATGTGTACGAGCAAAGTACAAGATAATTTTGCCAAGTTTCATAATTTTAGTCGAAGTATTAGTACGTGCATGAGGTTTGTTCGGTTTAACTTATCTGAAAAATTACAGCTGCGACAGGGACAGGTTAAACTTAGATGATTTTTTGGCGAAAGCCGTTTTTTCTTCCGTTGTTTCTGGAATTTCCTTGATAAATTCAAAATGCTGAGTATAAGAAAAAATCAACTACTTGTTGTGTGGCAACAGAATTGAAATAGTTTTCTATTTCATTATTACGGTTAATAGCACCCAACAATACAAACAATGGTCTAGTATACATATGTTGTAATTTCTTGGAGCAAGGTATTGCGACATTTTAATGCAAAAAGAACTGAAGCCGTAAGTTTAATAAAATCAATTTAATATTAATTTTGTTTAACAACCTCACTCTCAGCTTAATGTCACGTTACTTTAAAACTATTGTGACTTCTGAATTTATAAAAAAAATCCCTTTAAGTGAATAATATCCTAAATTTTATTTTTAACATTTATTTCCAGAGTTCTTGGAATGAGAGCAGGACAAGCAATAGCAACCCCAACTAGAAAATCTCCGAGAAAACACTCTACAACTAATTTTTCCCCTCGTGACTTAAATAAATCATTTTAATAACATTGTTATTTCGTATGTCAGATACATATAAATTTGATAAATATTCTATTTTGTGACAAAATAAATGGTGAATCACAGTTAGTTAATGAAAAATAATATAATTAGCTAAGCAGCAACGTCATAAAATAATTTTAGAATAATAAGTCCAATTGTAATTTTTTTAAAATTTGTATTAGGTAAACTTCTATTTGTTTTTGGTTAAAACATAAGCTACATCAACACTACTCGAGTCAGTTTCAACATACATGAAAGATGTGTTAGCAGATAAAGCTCTTGCAATAATGCAATTAGATCTTGAATTTTGCCTTCATCAAACTTTAGAAAATTGAATATGATGTTTAACATTATGGGATGAATATGTGTTATAAGTTGTCCTTAAAATCTTTTCAAAAGTTATCAGGACTGGAATAAATTTAGCTCTAGCCTAGTTAAATATCCAGGAATGTTCTTAGTACTCCCACACTTTGTTCTGCGTAATTTAGAAGCAATTGTTGAAGATACAAAGCCAAATTCTTTTCTACTGCAAGCGTTTCTACACGAAATTACAACATGATTTTTTTTTTAATATCTGTATTTACATTCTATTTACGAAAATAACATCTATCAAAAATTAAATTGAAAGTAAACACAGATATAAAAATCATATTGTAATTCGGTGAATAGCATGTTAACTCAAGTCGGACAAAAAAAAATCAGTATCATATCTCTCATAATGTGGGATATCCCGGGACGTCCCTAGTAGTCCCAGGACTTCTTGGGATTTTTGGGACTTATGTGGGACATCCCGGGATGTCCCTAGTAGTCCCAAGACTTCTTGGGACTTTTGGGACTGGGATTTTTAGCTCTCATCTTGTGGGACATCCCGGAACGTCCCTAGTAGTCCCAGGACTTCTTGGGATTTTTGGGACTTATGTGGGACATCCCGGGATGTCCCTAGTAGTCCCAAGACTTCTTGGGACTTTTGGGACTGGGATTTTTAGCTCTCATCTTGTGGAACATCCCGGAACGTCCCTAGTAGTCCCAGGACTTCTTGGGACTTTTGAGACTTATGTGGGACATCCAGGGATGTCCTTAGTAGTCCCAGGACTTCTTGGGACTTTTGGGACTGGGATTTTTGGCTCTCATCTTGTGGGACATCCCGGAACGTCCCTAGTAGTCCCAGGACTTCTTGGGACTTATGTGGGACATCCAGGGATGTCCTTAGTATCCCAGGACTTCTTGGGACTGGGATTTTTAGCTCTTACCCTGTGGGACATCCAGGGATGTCCCTAATAGTTCCAGGACTTCTTGGGACTTTTAGGACTGGGATTTTTAGCTCTCACCTTGTGGGACATCCCGGGATGACCCCAGTAGTCCCAGAACTTCTTGGGACTTTTGGGACTTATGGGACTGGGATTTTTAGCTCACATCTTGTAGGACATCCCGGAACGTCCCTAGTAGTCCCAGGACTACTTGGGACTTTTGGGACTTATGTGGGACATCCAGGGATGTCCATAGTAGTCCCAGGACTTCTTGGGACTGGGATTTTTAGCTCTTACCTTGTGGGACGTCCAGGGACGTCTCTAGTAGATCCAGGGACATCCCTAGTAGTCCCAGGACTTCTTGGGACTTTTGGGACTTATGTGGGACATCCAGGTAGCCCTAGGACTTCTTGGGACTGGGATTTTTAGCTCTTACCTCATGGGACGTCCAGGGACATCCCTAATAGTCCCAGGACTTCTTGGGACTTTTGGGACTTATGTGGGAAATCCCGAGATGTCCCTAGTAGTTCCAGGACTTCTTGGGACTTTTGAAACTGGGATTTTTAGCTCTCATCTTGTGGGACATCCCGGAATGTCCCTAGTAGTCCCAGGACTACTTGGGACTTTTGTGGGACATCCAGGGATGACCCTAGTAGTCCCAGGACTTCTTGGGACTTTTAGGACTGGGATTTTTAGCTCTTACCTTGTGGGACATCCAGGGACATCCCTAGTAGTCCCAGGACTTCTTGGGACTTTTAGGACCGGGATTTTTAGCTCTTACCTTGTGGGACATCCTGGGATGTCCCTAATAGTCTCAAGCTTCTTGGGACTTCCTGGGACTTCTGAGACCCTAGACTTTGAGATCAATGGAATATCTTGAATTTCCCTAATAGTCCTAAGAATTTGGAGATTTATCCTTACCGTTTCAGGATATCTTAATAATTCTGAGGAAGTCCTAAGAAATTTAAAGGACTGGGACTGTCCGTGGCAGTCCTAGACATGAATGCCATCTTCAACTATATCAGATTGATTGTGGCTTACAACTTCCTCTTTGATACTCTGACTGACATTGTATTTGCCACATATTATACTGGTCACAATTTTATCAAGTGGATAGCATTTAATTAGATCAAGTTCATCTACTGATCTTGCTACAGACTTATACAGAGAATGAAGCTGGTATTCACCAAGCCCTATATTAATTCAATATCATTAGCATTAGGTAATGATAGAGTTAGTCATTTACTAACCTGCAAGACCTCTTTGGACTTCATTATAATAAAAGGCTTGTATGTGATACAAAGACAACAAGATAGTATCAACTGGTACTTCTTTTCTCTTCTGCAACCTTTTCAATGTGGCATTAAAGCTCTCTGACTGGTTATTTGTAACTCCAGTGAAGGGAGGGTATATATCCAGCTCCTCCAAAATCCATCGTCCAAGTGAACTGAGTACCTATATTATATAAAAGAATTAGTATATTAGTACCACGTAAAATTGAACATTTTAGAAACCTTGGGATGAATTTGTTCCATATAGTAATCCAAGAATGATTTGCTCCATTTAATTTTGTAAGTATTCAAAGTTTTATTGTAGTCAGTAATACAAGGTTGATTTAGCAGATCGCGAACATAGCCAGTATATGCTGGTATTTCTGCTGCAGTGGCACCATGTTTCTTGAGCCACACTTTCATAGCATTGATTGTATGGTTCCAGCAACTAACATGGACAGCTTGTGGCAAATACTTCGCAATAGATTGGATGATGACACTTTCATCATCTGTTACTACAGGAATTTTTCGTTTTCCTTTGACAAGATTGGGAATAAGTTTTGCAGCTTGTTGCATCATTGTATCGTGAACAAGTTGGAACTTCCGCTCATGAATTAAAAACAAGGCAGGAACTATTGGAGACCTCAAAAACTAAGTATGACGAAACAAAAGTGGAGACAGATAAAAATCTCCTAATTGAAATGTTGTGTCATACGAAAGGAGCTGTGGCTGAATTGACTCAATCTGGAGAAGGTTGTTAAGTTCTATCAATAATTTTTCGTGGCCACAAACGACAATCATATCTGGATATGTCATTATGACTTTAACAAAACCTCCCAAATCAAATGCAAGTTCATGCATATTGTATAGAGCATCACGAGTAAGTCTACTTTTCTGACGTTCCCTTTGTTGTATATTGACAATCTGTCTCATATCACGAGGCACCAATGTATGTTGATATTGAGTTGGTATTTCACTCTTAGATATTAGGGATTTATAAATAATTTCAGGTGACTCATTCTCTGAAGCTATTTTTTTTAGTACAGATGGACAAGTACGATAGAAGACACGATTACTATTAGTTGAATTGCCATGAGGTGCTGCAACTGCAATAGACTCGTCCCCAATGTAATGTATCAAAACCAAAGAGGATTTTGAATCAAGGAGCTTGTAAGCACATCGTCTAAACTCATGACTATGACCAGTGCAAGTCACGGAAAGAAAGTAACTTTTACATATAACTGGAGCTTGTCTTGGTAGTTTCTTTGTCCCATACTGAAACCATCTGTACCCATCAGCTCGCCAATCATCTTAAAGATTACATTAATGTAGAGAACAATAAAATTCAATTATAATTATTGCAAATACACACAAGCTATGCCTCTAGAGATTACAAATATTGTAGGACAAGAATTGCTATTATGCTAAAATATTATAGCTAATGTATAATAGAATGAATCATAAGTGTGTTATTTTTAATAAGCAAAGTTTTATCTGAGGAGGAATGTATGGAGAAAGCTTTTTCCCAAACTGCTTAACTTCCTTACAGCACATGAAAACCCTAAATCTACTTTGTCTTACTCGTAAGAAAAAATCCTAGATGAAACCCGTCAAATTAAATACAATTTGGAAGCTCCCCACTTCAAAGAAATTCTTAATGGGCACTAACAAAAATTGAATGCAATTAATTAAACAAGAACAGCCACAAAATTTTTAGCTACATTTGTAGTTTGTTGGTTTACCTTTGCACTGATCATTAGTTGGCCTAAAAATATAAACTTCACCGCCCCTGGGTTGAAAAGGGGGAAGAGTAGGCTGAGTTCTTTGCAATTTCTTAAATAGTGACAGAACGCTAGGGACATCAAGGTCCTTCTTCGTGTTCATCACTTTTAAGGCTTCCATGACCACACCAAAACCTGACGGAAAAACCGACCAAAACCCACGTGGACGTAACGATCTATACCTATTGCGTAAGTAGAACCGGGGAGGGGGCGTGTCCGCGTGGTCCATGGTCTTTGGACTGGTCTGTGTTTTATACCGACCCACGGTGTCGGCCGTTTAATCAAAACGGTACGGAACGCAACGATAAAAACTACGGTAAAAAGACTACCGTTCTACGGGCGTTCTACTGGACGGAATTCGGAACTTTTTTTTGGCGCCTACTGTAGCTAGAACATTTGATATTCTCGGCTGGTTCACTCCAACTACTATTCAATTAAAAATTTTGTTGCAGAGGACAACTTGGATGCTGGGTCTTGAGTGGGATCATGTCTTACCTGACGACCTAGTCAGCATTTGGCGACAGTGGTTGGTAACAAATCATCCAATCTCCAGGAAATATTTCAACCCCGAGAAGAAGATACACTCTCTACAGGTACATGGCTTTTGTGATGCTTCACAACTGGCCCATCGCTGCAGTTGTATATGTTCGAGCACTTTACACTGACACCACTGTTTCCGTGACCCTTGTGGTCGCAAAGTCTCGAGTAGCTCCGGTCAAGCCCATGACTATACCCAAGCTAGAATTATCATCTGCAGTTCTACTATCAAAACTTCTACATACTGTCATGGCCGAACTTTCCATCAACATCGCTGATGTGTTTGCTTGGAGTGATTCCACCATTGCTTTGGGTTGGATTTGCACTCCTCCTACTCGTTTGAAAACATTTGTGGCCAACAGAGTGGTGGAACTGACTGACAGGATACCTCCTGTGAACTGGAAGCATGTTCCTACTTCATCAAACCCTGCAGATATTGCCTCTCGAGGAATCGCAGCCAGAGAACTCATTCAATTTCAACTTTGGTGGCATGGGCCAGATTGGCTGCACCAGGCCCCCAACCACTGGCCTATACAGGATGCAGGGGTCAGGACCTCAACTTTGTCAACATTGAAGTCATTTGCTCTGACTATTCGAACTGAGCCTGCAGTGACAGAACACATTATCAACAGGTTCTCGTCTTTCCAGACTTGTGTTAATGTTATTGCTTGGCTGTACGGGTTTACAGATAATGCCAGCAGGAATAAAGAGTCCAGATTATTGTCATCTTCCTTAACTCTAGAGGAGGTTGAACATGCTGAGGTCATTCTCCTGAAGAGACATCAGTGTGTATACTTCCCTAAAGACATCACAGCCATCTCAGCTGGAGCTACTGTCTCCACTTCCAGTCAACTCCATCCACTCCATCCTTTCATGGACAAAACTGGTCTTATTCGTGTGGGTGGGTGATTGTCCAATTCCAAACTCTCCTACCAACAAATGCATCCTATTATTCTATGTAGGAAATCACACCTTACACTCATATTAGTGAGACAGCACATCTTGCCAACTCTCATGCTGGGCCTACCTTGTTGCTGGGACTCCTAAGTCGACAATATTATGTTTCAGGAGCTCGAAGGCTAGTAAGGAAGATTTCTAGGGATTGCATTACTTGTCAACGTGAGTATGCCAAGACAACAACACAGCAGATGGGAGACTTCCCACAAAGCTGAGTACGGCCTTCTACACCATTTGCTAGGACAGGAACTGATTTTGCTGGACCTCTGACATTGAGAAAGGGTCATACTCGTAAACCAGTTTATGTGAAAGCTCATGTTTGCCTGTTCATATGTTTTTCTACTAGGGCAATTCACTTGGAATTGGTTTCTGACCTGAGCACCGAAGCATTTCTTGCAGCCTTCAGGAGGTTTGCTGCCCGACGTGGATGTCCTGAAGAAGTTCACTCTGACAATGGTTCCAACTACATAGGAGCTAACCATGAGCTTGAGCACATGTACAATCTACTCACTAAAGAACAAGCTCCAAACTCATTTGCAGGTATTTCCACAATTCTCGGATTAAGTGGTCATTTACTCCAGGAAAGGCACCTCATTTTGGAGGTCTCTGGGAAGCTGGTATCAAGTCTGCCAAGTCTCTACTGCGGAAGACAGTCGGGAGCCATTCTCTCACCTTTGAAGAATGTTCAACCATATTAGCTGATATCGAAGCCACCTTGAACAGCAGACCACTCCGTCCTCTTGATTCTCAACCAGAAGATGGAGTAGATGTGCTCACTCCAGGACATTTCTTGATTGGAAAGCCTCTCAAAGCACTTCCCCAATCATCATCTCAACAGATCCCTCTGACTGCACGAAGGAGATGGAATCTCTGTCAGAAACTTGCTGCTGACTTTTGGGCTAGATGTACTGCCGACTATCTCCAATCTCTACAACGGAGACAGAAATGGACAAACAAGTCCAATAACCTCCAGTGTGGTCAGGTTGTCTTGATCAAAGACCAAGAGCTGTTTGTCAGGACATGGCCACTAGGAGTGATCACTGAAGTACATCCAGGACGAGATGGATTAGTGAGGGCTGTTACCGTACGGACATCAAAAGGAGTTTATCGTCGACCAGTTACACGAATAGATCTGCTTTTCAATCCAGAAGTAGACACAAGCCATCTTCTGCCCGGGGAGAATGTTCAAGCTTCAATCAAGGCCTAAGCCTAAGAGATATCTCTCATACACATTCATATCATCATCATCATACATGCACACTATTTCCTGTAAGTCAGGGGCAGCTTCCCATTATATAGCCTAAGGGTTAACATGCCTAAAGGCTGACATGCTCACTACTCCTAACAACATTGTTTTAGTTTCTGTAGTTACCTTATAGTATTAGTATCTAAAACTTATTGTACTATCTATCTTGGTACTATAGTGGGTAATTGTTTAGTTGGAATCTCTGTCAGAAACTTGCTGCTGACTTTTGGGCTAGATGTACTGCCGACTATCTCCAATCTCTACAACGGAGACAGAAATGGACAAACAAGTCCAATAACCTCCAGTGTGGTCAGGTTGTCTTGATCAAAGACCAAGAGCTGTTTGTCAGGACATGGCCACTAGGAGTGATCACTGAAGTACATCCAGGACGAGATGGATTAGTGAGGGCTGTTACCGTACGGACATCAAAAGGAGTTTATCGTCGACCAGTTACACGAATAGATCTGCTTTTCAATCCAGAAGTAGACACAAGCCATCTTCTGCCCGGGGAGAATGTTCAAGCTTCAATCAAGGCCTAAGCCTAAGAGATATCTCTCATACACATTCATATCATCATCATCATACATGCACACTATTTCCTGTAAGTCAGGGGCAGCTTCCCATTATATAGCCTAAGGGTTAACATGCCTAAAGGCTGACATGCTCACTACTCCTAACAACATTGTTTTAGTTTCTGTAGTTACCTTATAGTATTAGTATCTAAAACTTATTGTACTATCTATCTTGGTACTATAGTGGGTAATTGTTTAGTTGGGATATCAAGGAGGATTCTGAAGGTCAGAGATAACTACTCCCATTCACCTCCTGCCTGACTACCATTTATCCAAACAAACCCCTACAATCAGTAACATATTTTTTTACTCACTAACTCTTCCTATTGCATTGCCTTGATTTGCAACTAAGTAATGCAAGACCCCCAAATATAATTTAGCTAGATTAATAAAATTAAGTGGCACAAACACACCAGTATACACTATCTATTCTTTTTTCAATTTGTTTAATATCAACTTCAAAATAATATTGCTCAGAGAATAAATTAGCTACAGACTACTGTTTCAACCGTTATACAACTTCAAATCATTGTTTTGAATGATATCATTCTTTACGATGGAAACACACCTAGGGACTAGCGAATCAGCTTTATTTTGCGATATATAGACACTATCTTAGCTAACTCTATTCTGTTTTTTTTAATTAGTCACCAACATGTTCGATTCATCTATTTCCTACTTATCCACACACAAAAGTGCTCTCATAAACTGAATATTAGGTGGATCTAAACAACAACAATGTGTGTGTACATAAAGATCACAGTCTGCATTTCCAGTCTGTCTCTGGACTTCAACTAGTCTCGTATTAAAGTTAGAATATTCACATTTCAATATAACTGCTATTTTGCACTTGAGAAGTTGAAAATCTAGTGCCAGGTGAGCAGTGATGTACATCATAGTTCCTGGAGGCCAAAACTTGTTGGACACACAGAGCCAATCATATCCGATGACATGAATTTTTACAATTTTGTAGGATCCTGTTTCTTTAGAAACTTTTCCTTCATCAGCTGTCTGTAGCAGTAATGTGCTTATCTGGCAGCCATTCTCCTCTTTCTAGTATCCCTTGATCAACTTTGGTACCCTCAGCATATTTTTCCAGTACTCCAATCTATCATTAGATAATGATTCTGTCATTCATTCTCAGCTGAAATAATTATAATAATAGGAATTTTTTCTCTTTTTAACAGCCAATATTTTTAATTATAACTTAACCTGATGTTTAAACTTCTTGCTGAAGTGCTCTCAGGTGTCAACTGAGATAGAATTCTCCATGGTGATATAATAACACAAAGTAAACAGCAAGATTTCTAGAGGGCACGCTTACGGTTTATTATGTAGAGCCGAACAAACTTGGTAGTGCAGAGACACCCAATGGGCTATTTTCAAAAGTTGCGTATGTAACATACTGAGCTTTAATAGCTTACACTACCAAAAAGTGGCATTTCCTGAGTACAGTTTGAGTCAGAAATTAATATGGAATGTCAGGCTTGACCACCACTACACTGTCCATTTGAATAGCTTTTGCTTAATACTATATTGAAACATGTATTTGCCGTATGACTGTTCATTTATAACTAAAACGTTATAGTAAACAATACCATAACCTTTGTCCAGAAAACCCTTTACCTGTGATATCACCAGGTCAAATGTGTTCAAAACGCTTTACCATGCAAAAGTAATAATATTGACTGGAAATGGTCCTCCTAAGCATTGTCAAAGGGGCTGTACTGATTAAGAAAGACACTAGGGACAGGAACCGTTGCCGCGCACTTTAAACTATATATTGCTGACTAAGCAAACGGTCAGGACTCTTTGAAATGTCCTATGACCTTTACTGCGCCTTCATTCTACCCATACATATGTATTTGTATATCCCGTTTACCTTTGACTTTCGGTAAAAATGTTATTCCATCTGTACGTACTCTCTATTATAACTCACCATTTCTGTGGCTACAACTACTACTATTACTATACCATAGCTATACTTACCATGACTGCTCTACAAACGATACTTAACTGACTATACTGTTACAATGACTGTAATATTACTGTTACTATGACTGCATTTACTATTACTTACTACTACTACTATTACAACCAGTACCTATTGAACCAATTACAAAAAACAGCATGCAACAGACTAAATACTACCATTGGCCACCCATTCACCTGAGAGATCAGCATAGCGTTAGTAAAGTAGCCACTCATCTCAGTTTCTAGAAGTATGTAGGGTTTATCTCCATTCCACTCAAGTCCACCAACCACTCTACAAAATCTGACACCATTATGTATTGTTCCAGCAATTTCTTCTTGAGATAGAAGGAATCAGAGGGCTGCAAGTGTTGTACAGCTCCCACAAGACCAGATTTGATGTGGTGGCCAAGTCTGGAAACAGTCCAGTATTTTTTGTGGAGGTGCAATCTTCACCAATGTACCAGACAGTACTAGGCAGCATCATAAAGGGTGCCTTCTTAATTCAGTACTTTCGGTATTTGGACCAGAATTTTAGTGAAATAACCATGTTTGCATTTCCTAGTTTAACTTCTTGATTCATAAAAAAAATTGAACTAACTTTTTAAAAATTTCCAATTTACTACAACCTCACGTGTTAAAGTAACCTTGAAGATGGATTGAAAAGTGTGAAGCTGGAAGCATTTTCTCTTAAAAGTCGTTTACTATTAGTGCAAAATTCACCACCTCATATAGTCATGAGACCATTTGTAATCAAACTGAACAAAGCAGAAATAAGAGAGTTGTGTAAATGCCGGGAAGACAGCCACTGTGTACAACTTCCTGCACAGCCTGCGCTATTGATTTCATGCTGTAAGCGCAAGATGCTTAAAATTGTTTACACGCTGGAAGAACTTCTACTCGACGTTGCATCAAGACAAGGACAAGCGATATTTGAAGGAATTTGTGAGGTCGACAATTATTGCTCTACGAGAACTCCATGCACTAGGTCTTGCAGTCAGCCGCAGACTAGATATGCAGTAATCCTAAGAATACATAGGCAGTGAACCTGAGAATACCTAGGCAGTGAGCCTAAGAATACATAGGCAGTGAGCCTGAGAATGCATAGGCAGTGAGTCTGAGAATAGATAGGCATGCAGCGAGCCTGAGAATACATATATAGGCAGTGAGCCTGCGAATACCTAGGCAGTGAGCCTAAGAATACATAGGCAGTGAGCCTGAGAATACATAGGCAGTGAGCCTGTGACTAGATAGGCCGTAGGCCTTAGAATAGATATGTAGTGAGCCTGAGAATACCTAGGCAGTGAGCTTAAGAATACATGGGCAGAATACATAGGCAGTGAGCTTCTGACTAAATAGGCAGCAAGCCTGAGAATACATAGGCAGTGAGACTGAGAATACATAGGCAGCAAGCCTGAGAATGCCTAGGCAGTGAGCCTGAGAAGGCCGCGAGCCCCAGAATACATAGGCAGTGAGCCTGAGAATACATAGACTGAAAGCCTGGGAATACATAGGCAGTGAGCCTGAGAATACATAGGCTGAAAGCCTGGGAATACATAGGCAGTGAGCCTGAGAACAGATAGGCAGCGAGCCTGAGAATACATAGGCAGTGAGCCTGACAATACATAGGCAGTGAGCCTGAGAATATATAGGCAGCGATAGGCAGTGAGCCTGAGAATACGTAGGCAGTGAGCCTGTGACTAGATAGGCAGCGAGCCTGAGAATACCTAGGCAGTGATCCTCTGACTAGATATGCAGTGAGCCTAAGAATACATGGGCAGTGAGCCTGAGAATACATAGGCAGTGAGCTTGTGAGTAGATAGGCAGCAAGCCTGAGAATACCTAGGCAGTGAGCCTAAGAATACATGGGCAGTGAGCCTGAGAATACATAGGCAGTGAGCTTGTGAGTAGATAGGCAGCGAGCCTAAGCGTACATAGGCAGTGAGCCTGAGAATACATAGGCAGTGAGCTTGAGAATACGCAGGTGAGCAAGCCCGATAGTGCATGCAAGAATATATAGGCCCTGGGCCTAAGTGCGAGATTAGGTAGGCAAGTCTGATAGTGCAAGAACAGATGGCAGCGAGTTTGAGAGTGCACGAATAAAGAATGACAAAGTGCCACTAGATAGGCAGCCAGTCTGAATGTGAGAATGGATAAGAACAAGAGTGACAGAATAGATAGGCAGCAAGCCGAGTGAGAGTAGACATGCAGTGAGCCTGATAGTGAAAGAATATGAGCCTGATAGAGAAAGACTATACAGGCAGTGAGCCTGACAGTGAGAGAATAGACGGCCGTGAGCCTGATAGTGCAAGAATAGACAGGCAGAGAGCCTGATCATGTGAGAATAGACAGGCAGAGAGCCTGATAGTGCAAGAATAGACAGGCAGAAAGCCTGATCATGTGACAATAGACAGGCAGTGAGTGTAATAGTGTGAGAATAAGTCCAGAACCAATAGAGTGAAGGGCAGCGTGCCCTGCATAGACACTTTTAAGGGGGCCACGACGGACCGTCACACCTCTACTAGGTGGAGATCTAACCCTAATTCCTAGAACCTACTACCCAAGTTCTATATTATAATGCCACACTGACAATAGTATAGTGTAGCTTATGAGCTAAGACACTGCATACAGCACTACAGTTCATTCTCTAATCTCATTCATTATGTAACCCCTATTTGCTCAACCTCCCTTCTCATGTAACACTCTCATGTCAGCATAAATATCAATTACAGCATACACCTGACTGATTCAGGAGTTTCTATGCTTTGAAAATACCGCTCACTTTGACAGAGCCAACCTTAGCAATACTGTGAGAGGGTCTGGCCACATACTGCAGATAGTTACTAACATGCACTGGACAATAATGATCATATATTTTTTATTGAATGAAAGTTATAAAGCAGAGAGTGGGAGCCGGCAACACATCCCACACATGTAATGAAGGCCTACGCCTGACCATAGCGAGGGTTCAGCGTGCCCTTGTGATCTAGGGATTGTGACTGTGGGTAGAGAAACTGCATCAGGACTAGAGTCCAACTCTTAACCCAACTGCACTAGTTAAGCAAGGCAACTGAACTGGCAGCATGCCCATGTATTGACGAGCCATAGAATTCCTGTTTTTGACTGATTGCATCTGTAAGTATCAATGAAGGCCATTCACCACTGACTGGTGGTTTAGATCCCATATATCCAACCTGACCTACAAAAAACTAATTATTTAGAGTAGAATATATCTACAGCCTCTTAGTATTCAAACTAGAGCACTGAAGTGCAAACCCTCAGCGCTAGTTAGCTAGTATGAGAAAAAGAAAAAAAACAGGATAAAAAAAAAAAGATGAAAAAAAAAGATGAAAAAAAAAAAGCGTCGATGAGGATTCGAACCAGAGACTATTAGGTTAGGTACTTGCTCACTCAACCACTACGCAACTCAACACCTCACGCTGAATTCATGTAATTGTTAGCTATTTAAAAGTGATTTGCAACCTGCAAGCTGGCTCACGTGACAAGCAAGTTATTTAAGGGGCGGTTCCCGCTGTAAGTCTATGATCGCACGGCTCTGGAAAGACTCCTTTTTTCTGGACTATGAAGTCCAAAATCAAAATTCTGGCATATTAAAGGAACTTACTTCGTGAAATACTGTTTGATGCCGCTTTCAGAGCCTGGCTGGTTCCTACCTTCCAGAAGTGGCCTGTTGACAGAGTGACAGAATAAATGAATGTATGAATGAATGACACTAGGACTACTGTAACCCTCTGGGCGCATGCGCGCTGAGGGTTAATAATACCACCACTGATGAGCAGCCATACTTAGAAAGCTAATAATGCCAGCGGTGGATCAGCCACAGGGGGGGGCGTAGCAGGCCAATTTGAAGTGGTCCGGCCAGGAAGTGGGTGTGACCAGGAAGTGGGTGTGAACTTAATTAAACGTGTTGATTATTGTTTATTAATGGATTAAAATAATTATTGTATAGTCACTAACAAGGTATAGCTACTTATTATAGGGGGAAAATATCAAATAATTATTCCAAAACTAATCAAACACTCCAAAAATTGATTGCCTGTGATCACTGTTAATGAAAGCCTTTGCCACATCTGGTAAACATATTTTGTCTGTCCTGTCTTTGTGTACATGTAGAATCATCATAGCATTGAGGCGACTTTGTGACATAGAGGATCTCAAATATGTTTTTATTCTTCGCATGGCAGAGAAAGACCGTTCACTTGTACAATTGGTGGATGGATTCACCAAAACTATCTTCAGGAGAGTTACGACTTCAGAATATAGTTCACGTTGCGAGGAAGTTAGTTTTTTCATGTAATTTATCACTCCCATTAAGTTCGCCTCTTCCATAGTAATTTGAGCTGCCAGTGTCTCCAATTGGATTTTAAGACTAGAAGCATTAATGTCTCCACTATAAAATGATGTAACAAACTCAAATTCCTCTGTGAAGTCTTCATCAATACTTACACACTTTATCAATAAACTTTCAACTGTCTTGTACGATGCGTACCCAGGCTGATCAAATCTTGACTTAATGCTGTTAATGGCGTGGTCCAAAATTTCAAAGTAATGCTTACGAAAAAGCTCTTGTACAGTAATAGGGCAATATTGTTCACTCTCTGAATCGTATCGTTTAGGTCTTTTCCTGTTTCGGGGCAAGCTAGGTTCATCAATATCCAATGTAGAAGCTTTTTTTGTGATGGAGGCCCAGAAAAGTTCGAATTGCTCAATATTTCGTATCTTGGAAAACAGTTTTATAGTCATTTCTGCCAATTTTTGTCCCTCAGCTGCCGATATTGTTTTGCTCTGAAGCGATTTTGATAGATTATCTGCATGATTGAGAAAAAGTTCTCCAACACATACACCAAAATAATATTGAAAAGATTCCATCTGTGCCTTTACTCCTATGATTCTGGCTCTCATTTCAGATTCCAAACTACTCTCTAGCGAACTGATGTAGAGCTCCTGTAAAACAGAGTAATTCAGTAACACACTCTGTAAACTTTTTGCCCTCACTGTCAAACATGTAGGACAAAACACACGAATACCAGGGCAATCAGGAGCCAGGTCATGTTTTAACTGTTTGAAAATGCCTTCTCGCTTGGGGGAAAATTTGATCAGCTTACTGATTTCAAACGTTGTATCCAAAGCATCTCTAGCAATCTTGGAATTTTTCATTGTATCACACATTGATAAACTAAGTGAATGCCCATAGCAATGGGTATACAGTGCTTTGGGTTCAACACTTAAAACTCTTGTAGCAACTCCATTCCTGACTCCTGACATATTAGCAGCTCCATCATAACACTGACCTCGACATCTGTTCCACTGCAAGTTCATCCTCATCAAGCAATCATTAATGACGGAAAAAATGGTGCTTGCTGATATATCAGGAATACTATAGAGTCCAATAAAATCTTCATGAACTTCAAGTTTATGGTCCACCCACCGAAAACAAATCACGAGTTGTTCGTTATTTGCACTATCAGTACACTCATCAGCCATAATCGTAAAATGAGTGGCAGCATGAATGTCACTTGAGATTTCTCGCTGAATGGTAACTGACATTAATTGCAGCATTTCATTTTGTATGGTTGGACTTAAATATCGATCACCTTTATGTTGAAACCACACATTAAGCTTAGGATCATCTTTTCCTAGAAGCTTAAACAATTGAATAAAATTACTTTCCAATTCATCATGCCCACGAAAAGCAATTCCTTGTCTTCCCAAATACCGTACCATTTCCAATATTTTAAGTAAAACTCTTCTGTTCTCCTGTTGTGTTTGACTATGAATATTAGATAGCATGCCACCAATATTTCCAACTGTTTTAGGAATTGTAACTATCATTTCATGAGCTTCTTTGTGACACTTACTTTCTTCATGCCTACGAAATGATTCTGGACCATCCTTCCAATTGGTGAACCCTCTCCTTATGAAAGCTTGGTCTTTTGTACCAGATCTCAGCTTACCAGCTTTATCAGCTTTGATAGGTGCCATTGCTTCACGTGTGACCGCTTAGCGCATGGTCGCCGTACTCGCAGGTCCTCTGCCGACCGTTACCTGGGCGCGTGTGATGCGTGGGCTACATCTTCGTTAACTACGTTTAACTACGTTAAACTACATTAAATTGACTGGTGTACACACATGAAATTCAACTTACATGGGCATAGTCCCGATCCAAAAAGATCCTACGGAAGCGCCACATACTGTTTGTCCACGGTTGCTCTCTCTCATTCCACAAATGCACGCACACACATACACACACACACTAGAAAAAAGAAGATACAGGTGAATACAGATCATAAAAATAAATGCATAATATAAATTAACTGGTGTACACACACACACATACATGAAATTCAACTTACATGGGCATAGTAGCACTGATTGGAAAAGACCCCCCCCCCCCCCAGAGTTCGTTCCCTCCCCGTTTAGATGGAAGCGCCAGAATAACATTTCAACCACGCACACACATATACATCGAGTGTGAAGCTCCACTACAACACCACAAAAACACAGACAACGACAACGACAATAGCAATACATATTACAACTTTTGAGATGTTCAGGGGGAGGGGGGGGGAGCAGCCACAAATATCAAAGTCTGTGGTCCGTCACACAAGAGATTATGGAATATCAATGGGTGTGTTGTCCTCTTATTCTTCCACTCTCCCCCTACCTCATACACCCGACTCTTCTTCTTCGGTTCCCGCCTTCTCCGACCGCGAAGACATCCAGAACTCAGAGCAGGAGGAGCCAATTCCTCTTCTTCATCACTGTAACCTGCTGCCTATTCGTTTTCATCATTGGAAGACTCAGGTCCGGTATGTATTAGAGTGAACGAGAAAAGTGCTGTTCTCCGTTTACCATTCTCTAAACAGGCAGTTTTACCATTGTAAACATTATAGGGATGATGAAGAAAAGTATGTGTATGTTAAATGACTGTAGTGAGGGTCTATACAGTAGTTAAAAAAATGCACTCTTTAAGTTGGAAGCACTGTACTTGTCGCTTCTGCAAATCGAAGCATCACAGTCTTCTACACAAAGAAGAAGAGTCATCAGCAGCTACACCTACTCAGACTTCCATGATGACCTCCATCAAGCCAGTCCAGTCGAGGCTTCATACACACAGCAATGGTAACTGTGACTAACGGCGCTCGATCCATGATTGTCAGAGCTGGCATAGACACATGTTCGTCATCTTGTGTCATCACAGACCTTGTGGCCTCTCACTTGTTGCTAGAGAGATCACCGCTGAGAGCTACTTCTAACTCTCCACTGTGTTTCAGTCAAGTGTGCCCGACCTTCCCGTCGGACGATTACGTGGAACTAATCAAGGCAGTACACTCCAAGCTCCCGCCAGCCATTTATCCACCCAACCCTGAAGTGTTTATCAACAATCCCATCCTTAACCCTTTAACCGCCATAAGCGCCATATGGCACATTGAACAATAAAAAAATCGACCGTTGCCGGTAAACACTCCGTTCAAGCTCCAAAATATGCGTATTCTTACTTGCTAACTGTGTTCTAAATACCCGAGCAATAACGCGCAGGTTGCTAGGAAAAAAAGGGTAATAAAGTTCTAAAAAAATTTTGAAATTTAAATTTAACCGCAAGATGTCTGAACGGCTATCGGCTGAACAAGTCCTTCATTCTGTATTTTCCGACGACGACTCTGACATCTCGGGCTGTGACAGTAGCGATGACGGGGGAGATGGAGTGTATGCTTACAGTGGTCAACAACATTATGACCCCGATGAAGTTTTAGCCTTGAGTAGCGGGGTTATTTCTGGGCAGACTCTTGATTCTACCTCTACTGCAATTGATTATGAAGCTAGCAATCAGTCCACAACTATTGAGGATCATATATTTGAATTACCAGGTATACTAGAATTAACATTTGAGCTTCTAGTTCATAATAAAATATGGTACATTTCAGGGCATGAGTCTGATAATTCTGTTGTTTCTGGTCATGGAAGTGATGACTCCATTCCATCCTCTATGGATACTACTCATGGAAGTGATGACTCTTCTCAATTCTCCATGGATACTTCTGTGGCCAAATCACCTACCTGCAGGGGTACAACATCCAGGAGAATAAAAAAGAGCAGAGGAAGGGGTAGAACAAAAGGAAGAGGGAGAGGAAGAGGGAGGGGCATAAGGAGAGGAAGGGGAAGGAGAGGAGTGCAAACACAAGGTAGGAGAATTTCTAGCCATGTATCTGCTAGTACTGCAGCTATACTTCATGAAATTGGCATTACATGGAAGAAGGAAGAACCAACTTCTTTTGTTTGTCAATATGCCAAAAAGCCTGGTCCAACTTCACCTTCAGTATCTTCCCAGAGTACCCCTGGAGATTTATTTTATCGATTTTTTACTGATGAAGTATGGGAATTGATAGTAGTGGAAACAAATCGTTATGCCAATTCTTTTGTAGCCAATAACTCTGGTAGTGGTGCATGGATAGATACGACTGAAAATGAACTAAAAGCATTTATTGGTTTATTGATTTTGATGGGAATTGTTAGGCTTCCTCGATTAGAGTTATATTGGTCAACAAACTATCCTCTCATAAATACTCCAGGCATAAGTAGTATAATGCCCAGAAATAGATTTCTACAATTATGGCGCTTTCTACATCTAAATGACAATAACAATGCCATTCCATATGGTCAGGTTGGTCATGATAAACTGTTCAAGGTGCGGAAACTTTTAGATATGCTTTGTCCTCTTTTTGAATCTGAGTTTGAAATACACCAGTCTTGTGCTATTGATGAGGCTATGATTCCATTCAAAGGTAGGCTGAAATTCAAACAGTACATGAAGAACAAACCTACAAAGTGGGGAATAAAAGTTTTTGTCTTAGCTGATTCTCCAACTGGCTATGTAAAAAGACTTCAGGTTTATACTGGGAAAGGCTTGGATAACAGTAGTACTGATGTAGGGTTGTGTACTAGAGTTGTGTTAGACCTAATGGATGGCTTGGATAGGGGATTACAGCTGTACACAGACAATTTTTACACAAGCCCGCTATTGTATCATCGACTATACACACAATATGGCATAAATGCTTGTGGTACAGTGCGTCCTAACAGAATTGGTTTTCCGAAGGAGCTAATTATCAAAGCAATAGATGCTAATCGTGGTACTTATAAGTATCTTAGCAATGGCCCATTGCTTGCTTGTTCCTGGATTGACAAGCGCACACTGTATTTTCTTTCAACTATGCATATAGGTGAGCGAATTCATAATCCTACAGTGAAGAGGAAGCAAGCAGATGGTAGTCTAGCAGATGTGGCCTGTCCTCCCTGTTTAGAGGATTATCAGACATACATGAGAGGAGTTAATAGAGGGGATCAGTTAGAAAATTACTATAATGTGGGAAGAAAGTCTAGAAAATGGTGGCGACGTATATTTTTTTATTGTATTGAAGTAAGCATACTAAACTGTTTTTGCATGGAAAAAATGCTAAAGCCTAATGAACATTTACAGCGAGGTCGAAAGAAAAGAAACATGCTTTCATTAGTTGGCCAAAGAACTTATCGGTTCCTTTTGATCTTTGTAATGCTGCTGAAAGAAACTGCTTCAAAAAATATCACACATTAGTAAACTTCTAACATTCATTTTCATTTTCAATTGATGGACTTTTGTTTCACTCTATTTTATGTTATGCTTTTGTAATATTGAAAAATTTCACTAAAAAGGCATTCATAATAATACTTAGTTGCCTACACCTATTTGAATTTCAAATTTTAACGAGGTGGTTAGTAGTGTGGTTGGGGTATTAATTATTCAAATTTAACTCATTGACTACCATGGTGGGTCAAATTGACCCACTAGAAACTGTGGTCAATTATCACACTAATACTATTCAACAGTAAGTGCTACCATGGCAATGATGATGTCATTGAACAGGAAATGAGCTCAGCATTTTTTTGATAGCTTAGTGAGCTCTGTAGCTACTACGATTGAGGAGTTACTGTTCGTGTAGTAAGTCTTACTATGGCTGCTGGTCCTAGCTCTTGCACATTCAGTGCTGAAGAAGCCCTACTGCTGCTTGATAAGACTCTGACTGATGCAGAGAGTGAATGCTTCAGTGAGGATTCCCAACTGGAGAGTGGTGATGAAGAAGAAGACTCCAGAGTTGAAGCAATGCTAGCTGGGGCCTACTTTGAGGAGCATTCATCTGGTCCTTCCACCACACCAGCTGAAAGAGACTCTTTGCTGATTTTGGGAACAGAAATAGAAGGTAGGTACATAAAGCTAGTAGCTTGGATGATCTTTGAGCTACAACTCTTTGAAACACAGATCATGGTAGCAGTGATCTGGACTACAGAAGTGAGTCAGAATTTGAAGATGTTCAATTATTCGGTGCGAGCGATTCCTCCGATGATGAACCAGTTCCTAAGCGTCGTAGGGGTAGAGGAAGAAGAGTTGTAGCATCTGATACTCCAGAAAGTGACGATAGCCGACAAAGCGGGCATAAAAGAGGAAGGGAATTTGGAAAGGGGAGGGGACGTGGAAGGGGCAAGGAGCGTGAAAGGAGCAGGGGGCGTGGAAGGGGCAGGGGGCGTGGAAGGGGCAGGGGGCGTGGAAGGGGCAGGGGGCGTGGAAGAGGCAGGGGGCGTGGAGGAGAAAGAAGGAATCAGAATCAAGCAGTTGAAGATGAGTAAGTTCAGTAGTCTAGTTCATGTATTTACTGATTCATTCCCATACTATGTATGTAGATCACCATTTGATTGGGAAGTTACAGATGTTTCTGCTTCTACTTCTGGATTGCCTGCTAGAGCGCCTGAAATATTTTCTGAACCTACTGGCCCGGCTGCTAGAACAATAAGAGAAAATTCTCCACTAAAAATGTTTAGCTTGTTTGTATCAGAGCCAATTTTCAATCTCATCCTTGAACAGACTAGGCTATTCGCAACTCAGCATAATGACTACTTTGACATATCCAAAGAAGAACTGCTTGCTTATATCGGCATAAACATCTCAATGGGTATGTGTCGCCATCCAAGAGTTCACGACTACTGGTCTACAGAACCGATGTTTCGTATGCCATGGTTTTCAGCTATTATGCCTCGAAACAAGTTCTTCAAAATCAACAGGTATTTACATTTATGTGATTCCTCTAAGCAAAAGAAAAAGGGAGAGGAAGGATTTGACCCATTATACAAAATTAGGCCACTGATTGATAAAACTTCAGAGCTATTTCCAAAGTATTACCAGCCTGAACAAACTTTGGCAATTGACGAAATGATGGTAGGTACAAGGTGCAGAATTCATTTCTTACAATACCTTCCCAAAAAACCTACGAAGTGGGGTGTCAAGATATTTGTGAATTCTGAATCTAGTACAGGTTATGTTCTAACTTATGAAGTGTATACCGGTGCCTCAGAGAGTGGTGAAAAGGGAAGTGTTCATAAAACAGTAATGAACCTTATGTCGCAATATCTGAATAAGAACTACACCCTGTACACAGATAATTTCTATACCAGCCCTTTGTTGTTCAAAGAGTTGTTAGAGAATAAAACACGTGCATGTGGAACAGCACGTACAAATCGGAAGTTTTTTCCAAAAGAATTGAAGTGCACTTCCCTGAAGCGACCCCAGTACAGATTTGCTACCAGTGACCAGTTTACTGCTGGAATTTGGCATGACCGGAGAGATGTTACTTTTTTATCCACAATTCATAGTGCATCTGTGGAAATTGTGCAGAAGCGACCGAAGGGAGGAAAAGACAAAGAGCCTATACCCTGCCCCTCTGCTATAGTTGAGTATAATCAGAAAATGAACGGAGTTGACATAACCGATCAGCATATTTCTTACTATTCCCTTACAAAAAGGAAAACCTCTAAGTGGTGGAAGAAATTATTTTGGCGATTGATAGATCTATGTATATTGAATTCATCTATTGTCTTTCGAAAAAATAACCCCAATTCTAAAATAAAATCAAACCGGCAATTTCGTATGCTGTTAGTGGAACAGCTAACCAAGCCACTCTTAGTGATGAGAGCAGACCCTGACTCTGGCATAAGACTGGTTGGTGGAGGAAGGACACCTGGAGATGACTTATTTCGCCTAAAAGGAAAACATTTTCCGTACACAGATACTAGCAGGCGGAGTCGGTGTGTAGTGTGTTATGACAAAAAAACTGCTAATAATAAGCGAAAGGACACCAAAGTTAGTAGTTATTGCCTAAAATGTCAGAAACACATGTGTATTGGTATCTGTTTTGAAAAGTACCACACCGTTATTGATTACAAGCACTAATACTGTATTTCAGCTACTTAGCAGACTTGAACTTAGAATTTTAATTTCACTTGTATCACCCTTTATGCCTTCATATTTGATTCCTGTAAAGCCAATATGTTATGCAATTACATAATTTTTTTATCAAGATATAGCTCATTCCCTATCTGAGATATCACTGCAGTTATGGCATTACTTTGGATCATTGGTTGCATTTTTAATGTACTAATTGCGGGTGTGGCTTCGTATAATGAGGGGTGTGGTCTATTTTGACCAATCTTGCTCATTCTTAGGGCAATTCAAGTCAGATTCTAGGAAAAGAAGTCTTGCTCTGCATTGATAGAAATGTTATAAAATTTTTCATAACAATGGCACATAATTCTATGAAAATAGTCTCCCAGAACTTGGTATTCAATGAGTTAATAAACAAGCCTCCATTTTTTTATTTATTAACATATCATAGCTAACAGCAATTTTTTGTATTGTTGCTATGGTAAATAATAAAATCCTGAATTTATAAAAAAAAAGTAAGTTAACCTGGCGGTTAAAGGGTTAAGGGCTTACAACTTGCCGATGCGAACTTCGGCGGTAGAGTAGATATCCTCATTGGCACACTTCAATTTCAAGTCCCAACCAGGCACTGCCCTTGTTCTAGGGTCTCTGCCATGTCCTCGATCTTTGGATGGTTGGTGAATGGCCCTCTTCCTCCTACTCATCAAGTCACTGCTCTCAAGGTAGATCTCAAGGAAGACGAGACCTACGAACTCTGTCAGAAATTCTGGGAACTTGAGCAAGTACCAGAGGTTACTAGGCACACCTCTGAAGAGGAGTCAGCACTTGAGCAGTTCGACTCTCATCGGGAGTCGGATGGCCGATACTCGGTGAAACTTCCTAGAGTGAATCCTCCACCACTGGGCAACTCAAAACGTAAGGCAACCAGTCGCTTTCAACTCCACTTAGGTACCAGCTTTTATAGGCAACGCTCCTTAGCGGCACGTCATAATCACGTGAGCAAATAATTTCTGAGCCAGCGGTGTAGTTCGCTTTATGCTCGTGGAAGTTAACGGAATTGAAAGTAAAGTTTCGCATAGATCTTGCTGGCGAGAAGTTCCATTGGATGGGATGTAGTAGTTTGGCAATTAGATTTTTAGTGGTTTGCGATTTAAGCATGTCCTGCAGTTTGTGGTGGTACAACCCCCACATTCTTCACACAACTCTCCTTTCCCGCACGCACTGTTCATCCGTAAACATTATCATTGTATCCCTTTCATTTCATGCGAACACTCCAATTTCCTTAATCACGCACAACCTCTCGTCATCTTCGAGCTTGTTCCACGATCACCCTTTGCGCATGCCCAGCGGGTTCCTTATATTATGGCCTGCTGGACTGCGCTCCTTTTAGTTGTGTCTCGTGCTCGTCTATCATAAGCCCAATCCTTAACCTAATCTTTTCAACTTGAACTTTGGAGATTAGGAGGTTTGAAACCCTCGGGAATAGCTGAAGTGCGACGAGTACGCAACACTGGTGGCAGCTCCAAACTTGATCCGACCGCCATCCTACCACACCTGGTGTACAGCGGTGGCCGCAGACGATCTCCATTCCATCGAACTTCTCCGACTTCTTTTCTTCCTTCCTCTTCTTTCCTTTTGAGTCAAGCCCATTTCTTTGTAATAGAATTTACATTGTTGTCATTTTTCAGGCATCTCCTGATTGGTTTCTCCCGGCGTAGAGGGTTTCCGCCAATTCTACTTCTGTGTTTCTTCGTTAGTTACGGCGACGAGTCTCAGGCTCTGCTCTGTCTTTGGCATCCCCAAGGAACTTATCTGTCTGTTCTGGGCATCCCCAAGGAACATTTCCTTTCCGGGCAACCACCAGGACTTCTACTTCATTAACCGACTATCCTGTCATTGTCACGCAAGTTATTTGGTTTGATTAGTTCATAGTAGTTGTTGCATTTTGTCGTGGCGAACACTGTAATTAGTATTATTGTTTAGTCAGTGTGTCAGTTATTCACCTCATCCCATATCTATTTTCGTCCTTATCATGAATACCCGTCTTCAGTCTCGTAGAACCCAGGTTGATTCTGTTCTTGAGTCAGGAATGTCTGACAACCCCACTATTTTCTCTGACACCACTGCCTCCTTTTCTGACCCCACCCACCCTGACCTTGCTTCAAATCAGTATGCTTCTGAACGTCCATCTGGGGATACCCCAAGGGACACCAATCTTGATATTCCTTCCCTTAGTAGCAGGGACACCCCAGCTAGAAAGCCAGAATCGTCTAATCCCGTCACTGCCCTTTTGGCAGAACAAGATCTTTCCACATTTGTTGCTAGAGCTAAAGATTTGAGTATTGATGTTAATACTTTGCTCATCCATAATTTGCTAACAAGAAAATCTCCCGCCCCTTCTGCTGAACCTGTACATCCTCGCCCCAACCCTTACGGTCCTGATAAGCTAGTTAAGCTGATTGGGAAATTGGGCGAAGGGGAAGACATTGTTGTCTTTTTAAATCGCTTTGAAACAGAATTAGGCAGTCGCGGCATTTCACTGGATGATTTCCGTTTATATCTTCCTTATTGTTTGTCTGGTACTTTCAAGGAAGCTTACTACAATAATGTCAGCCAGTGCCCTAGATTCAATGATATTCGTCTAGTTCTCTTGAACACAGGAGGTTATTCTCTTACAGAATGTCTAAATAGCTTTCCGTTAAAATTCAGACCTGGTGGCTCAAAATCCCTTATACAGTGGTTTAACCATTGGAGGTATAAGCTGAATATTTTAATTAGTAACCTCCCCTTCTCGAAGTCACTCCATCCTAATGTTAGAGGTGAGATGGCTGATACATTAGCCTCCATTGGTGTGTTGGCAGGCCTTCCCCAAGATCACAGGGACGCTGTTGTAAATAGGCCGTGTCTTTCTAGTGCTCAGTTTGTACAGGAGTGCAATGCCTGGTATTTAGCTTCACACCAATCTCATCCTAAGTTCTCTTCCTCATCTCAAAATCATAAGTATTCATCCGACTCTTATAATTCTTCTTCATCTATTTATAGACAGGTTTACCAATCTCAGTCTGAGTATGGCCAATCATCACCTAGGTTCAATGGCCAGGGTTATCAACGCCCTAATAATCACCCCAATTCTGGTAATCATCACTCCGATCCTGCCAATCAATGCCCGAATTCTCCCACTGCTTTACCTCGTCCTTCCCCTTACCCTAGGCGTGATTTGGCTACGGTCACTTGCTTCCGTTGCAATCGTTTAGGCCATTACGCCAACAACTGCCCCTACTTCCCAAATAAGCAAACCTCCCAACCTAGCCCAGCTCAACCTACTCCTAATACTAACCCTCAACCTACCCGACCCTTACCCGTCCCCAGGACTAATTCCCGGCCTATCCGCAAAGTCGAAACCTTGGATGAGCCCCTCCTTTCTGAAGAACCCACTCCCCTCAACCATTTTGTTGAGGAAGATATTGTTACTTTTGGAAAAGTTAACGGGATAGATACCCCAATAGTCGTTGATTCCGGAGCGAAGATATCGCTCATTTCGGACGATTTTATAGAACTTGATTACAACCCTGTTAAGTTTGTCACCATATCTGGAATCTCTCAGGAGTGCAAGTCGGTTCCTGTATTTTCTCTACCAGTTTCCATGCCTACGCTTGAAGGTGACTGTTTGCTTGCGGTCGACTCCCGCTTGCCCCCTCAGACCGTTCTTCTTGGGTTAGATTTTGGTCGTCAACATATTATAGACCTCATAAACCACCTGAAGTCTGAACCCCAGCCCATAATGACAGTTACTAGAGCTATGCAGTTGGAATCTGACTTAGCTTCCCATACGGCAGATATATTACACACCTCTGAAGGTGCCCAACCTTTGTCATTTGATGATATCCCAATTGTCAATAGTTTACCTGCTGAATCTGAAACCTTACCTGATGACTTACCTGTCTCCCAGCAGTTAGCACTCCCTAAAGAAATCCCTACTCTTACTTTCGATGGTGTTTCTAAACAGGATTTTGTTTCCATGCAACTTCAGGACGAATCTTTAGCACCCCTATGGGAGTTTGCCGAGAAAGGCATGAAAAATTTCTTTATTGTTGACGGTACTCTTATGTGTCTGAACTCCACCTTGAACAGTGTATCACACGCATTAGTAGTGCCTACCTCTCTTAGACCCAAGGTGTTAATTGCAGCACATCAAGGCCTTGGCCATGGTGGAATAAATACCACGCGAGCTTTGATTAACAAGCACTTCACTTGGCCTAATTTAGCTGCTGATGTCCGGAATCATGTCATGTCATGTGAGAAGTGTCTTGTGCATAACAAGTCGGGTGCACAGAGAGTCCCTATGCTCGAACCTGAAATCGTATCCGAGCGATGTGAAAAGTTGGCTTTCGACATTGTTGGCCCATTACCCACATCTAAGTCCAAATTCCGTTTCATTCTTACCTGCCTTGAAATGGCTTCGGGTTTCCCGTTTGCTGTCCCACTTAAGACATATACTTCTGAAGAAACGGCTAAGGCCATTCTTTCAGTGATTTCTGTTTTGGGTACACCCTTAGTTATCCTGACTGATCAGGGCAGCAATTTTATGTCCTTAACTCTCACTCATCTCAAGCGTAAGCTGAACGTCTCTTCCATCAGAACCTCTGCATATCACCCCCAATCCAATGGTCGGTTAGAAAGGTTTCACTCAACCTTAAAGGCAATGCTGGCTAAATGTTTGGATCACAAGCAAGATTGGCCTCTTGCATTAGATCTAGTCCTACATACGTTGAGAGGCCTTGAACCATTTTGCTTGCCTTATATAGATGATCTCGTCATCTTTAGTTCGTCCTTTGAGCTGCACCTTACCCATATTACGTCCGTCCTTTCCCGTTTGAAATTTGCCGGCTTAACGGTTAAGAAGGAAAAGTGTGCTTGGTGTTTTGCTTCGTTTGATTTCTTGGGTTTTCACGTTGGCAAGAGTCATTTATCGATCCCATCAGAAAAAGTATCGTCCATCACCTCATATCGTCTTCCTCTCACCAAATCGTCATTGAAATCATTTATCGGGCTTATCACCTTTTACGCTAGATTCATTCCAAATTTATCACAGTTCACCTCAGTTCTAAATGGTCATTTAACAAAGAACAGCCCAGACCGTATACAATGTACAAACGACTATGTACAATCATTTAATGCAATTATTGGTTCCATATCCCATCATACTTCTCTTATTATACCTGTTTGTAATGATGCTCTATGTGTGTATTGTGACGCGTCTCTTTCAGGTTTGGGTGGAACGCTGTGTGTATTCAGAAACAACACTTGGTCCCCGGCAGAGTTCTATTCCCGTCAACTAACCAAGGCGGAGAAAAATTACTCAATTCTCGATCTTGAAGCAGCTGCATTGTTGGCCACAGTGGAGCACTTCCGATATCTTCTCACAGGCAGATACTTCAAAGCATTCACTGATCATCGCCTACTGATTGACATTATCCGTGGCCCTGCCCCTTCTTCCAGGCTGACCCGCTGGAAAATTCGATTAATGGAATTTCACTTTGACTTGTACCACGTCAACGGAGAGGCAAACGCTGTTGCCGATGCCTTGTCTAGACAGTCCTGGTCTCCTGATGTTTAGACCGGGATAGTCACAGAACTATGTATAGAACTCTATCGAACTTTGTTTGTAATGTGTTTTTCCTTGTATCACCCACACCCTCACTTATTTATTTTTGTTTATGTATTCCTATCATTTTTTAGGGGGGTGAGATGTGGTGGTACAACCCCCACATTCTTCACACAACTCTCCTTTCCCGCACGCACTGTTCATCCGTAAACATTATCATTGTATCCCTTTCATTTCATGCGAACACTCCAATTTCCTTAATCACGCACAACCTCTCGTCATCTTCGAGCTTGTTCCACGATCACCCTTTGCGCATGCCCAGCGGGTTCCTTATATTATGGCCTGCTGGACTGCGCTCCTTTTAGTTGTGTCTCGTGCTCGTCTATCATAAGCCCAATCCTTAACCTAATCTTTTCAACTTGAACTTTGGAGATTAGGAGGTTTGAAACCCTCGGGAATAGCTGAAGTGCGACGAGTACGCAACACTGGTGGCAGCTCCAAACTTGATCCGACCGCCATCCTACCACAATGAGATACAATCTTATCCAATATTGCTGGCTTGACATAAACTTTCTGATCTCCCTCAGTTGATGCTAGTTCAATATCAGCAACAAATTGGCTGTCCGGCACTGAAACTCCTTGTATCCCAGATAGTGATGTAACTCGGCGATGCTTGCGAGCTTTCACTTGTTGAACCAGTCTATTGGTCACTAATGATAGAGAAGCACCACTATCAATAAGTGCTCTAGCTCTTATGGTACCACCAGGCCCTTTGACGAGAACTTGACAGGTTTGTAAAAGTGCCTGAGAATCAGACAAGGAAGTATCTGGGGCTGCAAGAGCAGATAGTTGTATTGTTGTAGAAGCTGGTTGGCTAGTTAAAGAAGTAGTTTGGTTAGTTGAAGAAGTTCACCGTAAACCAAAAGGTGTGTACTTCACACCGAATTAAGCGTGAATCACTTGTAACAATAGACACACCAAAATATGGCGTGATGCGCACACCTCATCGTTAGGGTGTGAAGTACACACCAAATTTAGTGTGAATTCGAACCATAATCACTATGAACTCATACTTACATTAATGCTGAATTATTTTAAGTTACATTGATTCTAGTATTACATATCAACATTTTTTTCCAAAAAGAGATTGGTGAAATCCCAGATCTCACTGATCAGACGACTAAACTCTTAGTCAACTCTCTTATCAGCACACAAGCGTACAAAACATTTATAAGGTAGATTACAATGATTCGGTAAAGGGTCCATGCTATTCCATTGAGTGTGAATTTCACACTAAGTGTGTGTTCACACTAAGAAGAAAGTGTGAAGGACACACTATGCATAGGTGGTGGGCATTCACACCACCAGTTTGGTGTGAATTTGGTGGGTTTTCACGCTATAATTTTTACAGTGTTGGTTGAGAAGCTGGTTGGTTTGATGTAGAAGTAGTTTGATTAGTTGAAGAAGTTGGTTGAGAGGCAGGTTGGTTTGTTGTAGATGTAGTCTCATGAAGCAAAGTATGATGTTTGTGTCCACAGTTTCGGCAAGAATATTTGCTAGTGCAGGCATCTACACGATGGTAAAGAGACACAATTAAAACAAAGTTTATATTGCTTAACTTTTCGTTTCTTCTCATCCAGACTAAATCTTTTGAAAGTTTCACACTGGGCTACTGAGTGATCTCCCTTCTGACAAATAATACAACTATTGGCTTTGGTAGCCACTATCACTGGTTTAGGTTTTTTGGCACTGGATGAAGAATTGTTATATTGTGCTGGCTTGCTGTTGTTACTCTCTGAGATAAATTTAGAGTTTTCAAGAAGAAGGCATCTCTTAGTAGTAAATTCTCGAAGTATGTCGAGGCAGGGAACATCTTCTTCATCAGCAGTATACTTCAACCATTCCATAAACACTTCTTGAGACATTTGGCTTTCTATGGGCAACTAATATCCTACCCCACTCACAGTAAACACTTTGTTTTAAGGCATCAATGTCGCCGAACAGTTTCGTATGAGCATTAAAGAATACTTTGTTAGTGTCTGCAGAAAATTTGAAGTCTGTAATTCGTTGCACTAAATGACGGAAAACCTTCCTGGGACGATGATATTGTCGACTTATTTTCTCAAGCATGGATGAATAGTTGTAGTTTCGAACTTCATCTACTACGAGTTCCGCTGCTTCCTTAGACTTCAACGACAAATGAAGGTAGTTCACCCTATCGGATTCGGTTAACTCTGGGTACTTAGCTAGCATGTCTTCAAATCTCCGTATAAATGACGGCCACTCGTTAAAATCACCGTTAAAAGTTGGCAGAGATACGGCGGGAAGTTTGACTTTTGAAGCAGACGAAGCTGTTGTTAAGGTCGTTGACGCAGAACGTAGGTCTGTTGATGGTACCGGTAGCAATCTTTGAAGGTGTGTGATACGTCGCCTTAAGTCCTTTGAATGATGCTTTAATTCGGAACATTCTCGAGCACCGGGCGTTGACATGGAATCCACCAATTCTTCAAACAGCAGTTCTAACTTAGGCAAGTCCCGAGGCAAAATGGATTCGATGTCTTCGAATTCCAGGTCTTCGTATCCCTCCAGCTGTGTTTCGACACGTTGAAGAAGATGAAAGGAATTGTTCTTGTCTTGAAGAATTTGAAGAATGCCAAATTGTTTCATAAGGGTACGATCGAATTCTTCGGCTAGAACTTCTTCAGCTTGAAGTAAGCTCGTGTCACTGTCGGATATGGTTTCCAATATAGCTTGATGATTAGATGAAAATAACTCTTCGGCTCGGTTGAGGTTTTCACGTATTCGTTTGATTTGATTTGAATCCAAGCTTGAAGGCGGTAAATCTTTGAGGTTGGCTATGGAATTTGCGGCTCTAGTCACATTTCCTTTAGCAGTGCTGATTTTGCGACGAAAGTCAACAACTGTAGACATGGTGTTAGTAGGTAGTTAGATTGGACAGACTGGACAAGGATAGTGAGGTGATGTTGATTGTCTATCCGGCTCGAAGGACCAAAAATCTAATCGGGAGTATGGTAAAGCCAACTGCGCTGGGGATAATTGGAACTACCTAGACTATCCGATTTAGGTGATAACGACAGGATTAGCTAATTATCCCTGATAAACGATCAAGTGATTAGAGTTGTGAAAGATAGTTATTTAGAATGAACGACAGTAAAACAACTAAAAGGTAACGGTAACAACAACGGGTAACTACAATAACACACACGCATGAACAAAAAACAGAAGACTTGACATGCGCATGACTAAAACAATGTTTGATATGAATAATGTTTGAAGAATGAACCAGTACTATTCCGTGTCCAGACCTGCTTGTGGGGCTGGACCACCATCCTTGGGAAGGGGTGGCTTATTACTTCTACTTGAAACAGCAAAGCACTTTGTACTCATTTCTTCATCAGTGAATAATGAGTCCATCAATGACAAGGCATATTTTGATGGATTTATGGATCGAATGGCTAGTAAGTTCACTCCGTTCTCCTATAACATAAGTACCATTTGTCAGTAGCACGAACTATACTTATAAAGAAATCTAACTGAGTAATATCTTCTATCTTCAGTACTTTTTTCTTCTGCTGGCACCAATTTAGATCCTGACTCAACAACACTTATTTCAGATGACTTAAGTGACTTATGTGCAATCTTCTGTGGAAGCATAACTTGATTCTTTTTTGTAGACTCATACACTAAATCCAGGTTGGAGGACATGCCGGCAATTGACCCCTGTAGCAAAGTAATGGTCTTTCTCAACTCTACCATCTCCTCCTGACAGTTGCAACGTTTTGGTGCTGTTGGTGTGACATCCTAAAAACATGCATAATATCAGAATGTACATTGCATATTGGTGGCTTTCACATCATGTGATCATAAGACCCACAGGTTTGTGGTTATGACCCCTGCAAGGCGATGCAGGTTCTCCACCATCAGCTCCATCACTGTCAGAATTAGAGCTCTCCCCATACATTTTTTCAATCTATTAGGTTCATAGAAAAGTGCTAGTGTAAGTTATAAATTCAGTAGTATACATACATTAGGTCCATCAGAAATATTGTCATCCGAATCACTCTGATCATCGAATGCCTCACTATGTTTCCTTTTAGAAGCCTTGGAATCTGTAATGTTTCATAGATAGTATAAGTAGCTATGATATATTATTAAACTTAAATGTTACCTGAAACTTTAAGAAAGGTTGTTGTGTACTTCTTCCCCTTTACTTTCCACAGCAACATGCATCCCTTCTTTAAGTCAGAAGTCCTTAATGTATCAGAGTCTTCTGGCTCTAAACTCCTGGCATTAACCATGTGGGTTTTGCCATCTTCATGGCAATAGATGTTACACCATTCTATGTGTTCACATTATAGTTCAATTGACTTTCAAAGGATTTATAAAAAAATTTTTTTTTGACTCACTTGGACTAGCTTCTTCAGGCATTCCAATTAATCCCTCAGTGTTGTTCTTCATTTTTTCTGATGGCTTCTTCACTCTACAACTTTTTCTCAATGACATTATGTAGCTAGAAGTACTAGAGGGACTGTCAGCAGGGTGTCAAGCAGCTGCAAATAATTTCTCACATGGGTTTTTTCCTTATATGGTATTACTCATGTGAGAAATCATGTGAGCTGTAATTCCAGTTTTAATTTGAATTTGAATTTTAACTAAATGGATCATAAGAAAAAAAGAGCATACTTGAGGGATCCTAGCATACCAATGCCACTAACTTACCCCAACATTAAACAAGGTGAACAACATTTTTCTAGCTCTGGCATGAAAAGATTTTTTTTACTGAATAAAACAAAATTATCAAGCATATATATAAGGTCTATTACCAGCTCAAATATCACAAGTAACCCATAATTTACCAAATGTGAGTTTTGTAAGTTGACACGCAGTCTTAGATTAATTTCTAATGGTTATGCATTTTGTATACATGCACAAAAATACCTTGATAATAGGAAGAAAGAGAAAGCTGTATTTGAGAGATCCTCAATATTCTATTCCACGCCAAACCATTTGGATTAGTGGCAAGAACAGCAATGTTAGCAACCAAGGAAAGAGAAGGAAGAGTAACCAAACTGAAGGAGAAAACAGCAACCAAGGCAGGGACACAATGGTTGATCTGGAGAATGAGCAAGGAGATGGCATTGAGCTAGGATTTAGTGACCAGGAGAGTGAGCAAGAAGATAGCGATGAGTTAGGGTTTAGTGAACAAGAAGCTGAGCAAGAAGAAGGCAATGAACTAGAGTTTAGTGACCAGGAAAGGGAGCAATAAGAAGGCAATGAATTAGAGTTTAGTGAGAGGAAAAGTGAGGGAGATAGCAATGAGCTTGAATTAAGCGACCAGGAAAGTGATCAAGCAGATGGCAATGAGCCAAAATTTAATAACCAAGAGAGTGAAGAAGAAGACAGTGTTGAGGAGAATGAACAAGATCAAATTCAAAGAGATCAAAGAAACATTGGCAATGAAAGTTATAGTGACATTGACAGAGATAACTTAGATTCTATTTCTGCTATAAGTTCATTCAATACTGAAAGTCATTCTGGTAATTCTAGTGAGTTAATATACTTAAAAAATTTGGGTTAATGCTAATTTCTTTTACAGGTAATGACCCTTTGTTTTTTAGTGCACCTATTAGTGCTAAAGAAAGTTGGAGGTCAATATATGAATTCTCAATTTCTAATCAGTTGACAGATTCTGCCACTCAGCAACTTCTAGATTTAATTCGCAACCATTGCCCAACACCCAATGCATGTTTACCAACTGTATATCAACTGAAAAAAAATTTGGGCGCATTCAATGCATGTATTTTCAGTACTGTAGCATCTGCATGAATGAGGTTAAGACGGATGAGAGAAAGTGTAGTAAATGCAGTGACAAAAAAGGTCAATTGTGTTATTATGCCATTTTGCCTTTTGAAGATCATTTAAAAGACATTTTTAGTGGTAAGAAAAAGTGACGGTTTTTCGTTCAATATACCCTTTCTAATAACTACATATTTTCTTGCAGAAAATTGGGCTGAACTGCAATATCCATTTACCAAAGCCACTGGACATGCTCCATGATATTCAAGATGGGAAAATATACAAAAAGGAGGATTCTTTATTGAGCCTGAACATGCTGGCTTAATTTTATTTGCCGATGGTGTTCCTCTTTTTAAGTCTTCTGGTAAGCTGGCCATTTTTCTTCATTATAATTATGAATTATGTTGTTGTCATTTCGGTCAGTGTTTGTGGCCAGTACAGCTTTGCAATTCTAATTTGCCACCAAACATTCGAATAGATTTAAGGAATTTGTTATTAGATGGAATATGGCTAGGTCTTGTCAAGCCTAGAATGGCCACTATTCTTCTGCCCATATTGAAAAGAATTCACACTTTGTATGAAAAGGGGATACAATTACAGACACCATCTGGTCCAAAGACTCTTAGAGCAAAGTTGTTGTGTTGTGTTTTCGATCTTCCTGCAAGAGCTATGGCTCTTAATCTCACCCAGTGGAACGGTCGTTTTGGTTGCACCTTTTGTTTAGATGAAGGTTCCCAATTTGGTCATGTTCGTTTGTACTTGGCTACTGATAAGCACAAAATTCGTTCAGAAAAAAATGTACGTGCTTGTGCAGGAAGAGCCTCCAAGAGTTCTCCAGTTCTTGGTGTTAAAGGAAATCTGTCCTTACACCATATTTGAACATAATAAAAGATACGCATATCGATTACATGCACGCCGTACTTGAAGGTGTTTAAAAAACATTGCTTCAAAAATTTTGGATAAACGGGAAATACAAAGACTACAGGTTCTATTTATTTAGTCAAATAAGAAAAATAGATGAAATTCTCCTTCAAATAAAGCCACCCCATGAATTTAGAAGATCTCCAAGGTCCACGGTAAAGTCAATTAAATACTGGAAAGCTTCGGAATTAAGAGCTTGGCTTCCATATTACTGTATTCCTGTTCTCTTTGATTTGCTTGCATCTGACTACTTACTTCACTTAAATTTACTTGTTAACCCCTTCGTTCCTGAATTGTTTGGATGCGCGCGGAAAAATCTAATTTTCTACCGCGGAATAGAGCATTGCCATTTTTTTTTTTAACTCGATGCTGGCTGGGAAAACCCCATAGCAACCATTTATCACTAAATAGACCAAGAGTTTGGGATTCCCCTCATTTTTTGATTGAGAAAATTGAATAATATTTAAGCCATCTACTAACACTTCAAAAAAAAAAATTTTTCCCCCCAAAAAATCCACTTTTCCCATCAATAAAAAAATAAAATAAAATAGAAATAATATTGTTTGATGCATTATATACCAATATTATATTAGTTCAACAATAAAATATGTTGTTTGTTGTGTGTGGTGCTGATTGTGATCATGTAGGAGACATCTATGAGTGTCCACAAGGAACGTATGCCATCGGAAGTCGAGCTCCACTACAAAACAATTTCATATACACAAAAACACAAACAACAAAGATATTTGTAATATAAACAACAAATTATTCATGATCCTATATAATTGCAACTTTATGATGTATTGTATGTGGTTTCATACAGGATTTTTGTTTGGGGTGGGGCTCCGTCATTACTTTTCACTGACATTCTTGTACCATAATCCCCCTCCCCCGTCATTACTTTTCACTGACATTCTTGTACCATAACCCCCCCTGCCCATGTAAGTTGAATTTCATGTGTGTGTGTGTGTGTGTACACCAGTCAATTTATGTATAATAAATTATACATTTATTTTTATGATCTGTATTCACCTGTAGCTTCTTTTTTCTTGTGTGTGTGTGTATGTGTGTGCGTGCATTTGTGGAAAGAGAGAGAGAGCAACCATGAACAAACAGTATGGGGTAGTAGTCACGATCCAAAAAGATCCAGAGTTCCCTCCCAGGTTGCATACGGAAGTGCCACATACTGTTTGTCCACGGTTGCTCTCTCTCATTTCACAAATGCACACACACACATACACACACACACACACTAGAAAAAAGAAGATACAGGTGAATACAGATCATAAAAATAAATGTATAATATAAATTGACTGGTGTACACACACACATACATGAAATTCAACTTACATGGGTATAGTAGCCCCGATTGGAAAAGACCCCCTTCCCCCCCTGGAAGCGCCAGAATAACATTTCAACACACATATACATCGAGTGTGAAGCTCCAGTACAACACCACAAAAACACAGACACAGACAACGACAACGACAATAACAATACATATTACAACTTTTGGGATGTTCTGGGGGGGGGGGAGCAGCCACCACAAATATCAAAGTCTGTGGTCCTTCACACAAAAGATTATGGAATATCAATGGGTGTGTTGTCATCTTTCTTCCACTCTCCCCCTACCTCATCCACCCAACTCTTGTTCTTCGGTTCCCGCCTTCTCCGACCGCGAGGACGTCCAGAACTCGGAGCAGGAGGAGCCACTTCCTCTTCTTCATCACTGGAACCTGCTGCCTATTCGTGTTTCATCATTGGAAGACTCAGGTTCGGTATCCTCTCCTTCATCACTGGAAGACTCTGCTCCTGTCGCCTCATCTGCGTAATCGGGGTCGGTGACTGCATTCACATCTGGTCCTAGTAGTATATGTGGTAAAAACTTTTTAAATTTTTTTGAAAATTTGAATTTGTTCAAAAAACCACAAGCCACTTTCAAATCTCAAAACTCAATGAAATATATATATATATTATAGCTAAACAGCTTACTCTATCTCAATATAGCTATAAATAAGTCCTTTCCACAACAGAAGCTTGCTATTTTTCAAGAGAAAGACAAGAGAAAGACAAGCTTACCTCGATCATCTTTCTTGACTCCCATTTTCAGTATCAGAGTTGACGGGGTCTGGTCCACCAACCCTGATACAGGGCCTCCTATAGCCCTAGATGTCGTCTCCCTTCTCTCCGCTTGATCCTGAGTCGCTAGAGTCAGCATCAAGCAAGTCTAAAACTTGCACCGCTTTGTAACTTGTAGACGCCATCTTCCAAAAAATGACTTTGAAAAATTTTTTTTTTGCATAGTTACCAGGATCACACGACACGCTCACTTTTTTCCTATGATGTAATAAGCATTACCTAAGACTGTACGTAATAGGGAGGCCCCCAGTTGAACTGGCGATTTTATAAAAAATTGAGAAGACAGTAAGTCAAACCGCAAAGTCTTGGTCGGCAAAGAAGCGGTTGTTTCAATGTGTTATGGAAGGCTACTGAGCTCAAGCAATTTTTCGCTGCTTCTACAAAGCTCTGGAGATGACTGGATCCATAAATGAAGCTGCTGTGAAGAAGGTAACTTTTCTTAAAATTCGACGGAGAACCGATGTTTTTTTTTTTGCTGAGGAAGAAATAAACGCAACTGCTGTGAGGTACTGTAGAAGCACTGGCTGAAAGCTATTTTAGATGCTTCTCCAATGCATTGGGCACCTGTGTATGCAATCTGAAGGTTCTAGCTATAAAGTAACTATTTTTAAAAATTCGAAGAAGCCAACCGGTCTTCACCCGCTTTAAAGCGGGATCCAGAACGAAAGGGTTAAGACAGTGTTTTAAATGGAATAATGTTTTAACCTGAATATGTGAGGCTATTTGCTTTGTACTATGAGTGATGCATACTTACAATTATGCCATAATCTATCAACCTTTACAATTTTAATATTGAAGTTCAGATGAGTGTGGGGATTCATTGTATTCTGATGGTGTTATGTAGAAGGAGTTGGTGTGGCACATAATGGACCTTCTAACTTTACTGTGGCAGCAAGTTTAGCTTACAAGTGCCTACATCCAGAAGAGAGAAAGGCCTACAACGGTGGTGAAGAGTGGAAACCTCTAAATTGCAAGCTGGAAGTAAAAAAAGTATTTAAAGACAGAGCAAAAAGTAATTATGTGTTTGTGGATGTTGGTGTAGTGATTGTGTCTTTAAGTAAGTCCTGAGTTTATGCTCCATTTTGGAAAAAATCGGGAAAATATTTCGCGCGTGGTACTTCGAGTGTATTCGATCGTAGCGTTGTGTGCGGAGATGGAGCAGGGAAATCAACAGGCAGTTAGTGCGTCTACCGCTAGTTCTTCTCAGAACTCGTTGACCCGCGGTGTCGCTGCTAGTTCTTCTCAAAACTCTTTGAAAGGCAGTGGGGCTGCTAGTTCTTCTAAGAACTCAATGACCAGCGGTGGTGGAGACAAGGTCGCGGTAACTAAACACAAGCGTAGCGTTTGCTGGAGATAATATCAGAAGTTAAGAAAGGGAAGTCAGTGATGCAGTGTCTGGACAGTTTGGTGTTCCAAAATCTACAGTGAATGATATTTGGACATGAACGATGAAGAACTTGTAGAAGATGTGTTGCAAGAGAGAAAAGAATCTGAGTCCTAAAATGAAGATGAAGCTTTTTCAAATGCAGTTACCCCATTGCAAGCTTGTGCTGCTTTCAACTGCTTTGGAGTGGTTGGAGTCCAAAGGCAACACACACCCTGCACATATTACACTGGTAAAAAGTTGGAGAGACGATGCAGCTCAGCGTCGCTTGAAATCTATGGAGCAAACTAAAATCACTTCATATTTTAAATAAATTGATTCATGTATTTACAGGTGTTTTTGTTAATTTTAAGTGATATACTAATTCAATTATCAAATAATTAATTGTATACACAATTCATCACCGAATAAATTAAGTATTTCTTAGTTACGGACATTTCTTAGTTACGGACAACCCTTGGTCCCAGACTGTCCGGACAAGAGAGGTTTGAGTGTATGTCTAAATTTCAGATGGAACTTTTGGAATCGCTGGGCTATGCAGCTTTTGCTTTTGGATTTCAGCAAGATGATGTTCAATTTGCAAGCACTTCATCAGCAGTGTGTTGTTCAAGAGGAGATATTGTTCATTATTACATGCAACTATATTAGCAGGTTAAGGGTGCAGTACCACTTGAAACCGCAGCGCTAAACCGCAGACGGAGGAGTTATGCTATGTATTTATTTCTCGTTGTCTGTTCAATGTATGCTTACTTTGTTGTTGCAGTTGAAACAGACACCAACAGACAGCTCTTATAAACCAAGTTTCAAGAAAAAAGACCGACCAGGAACGGAGAAACAATGGTACAAACCTTATGGCTATTCAGCGAAATAAAGGGGCGACCGTTGCAGCTACGAAGTCGATTTTTTTTTCCAGCGGTAGCCTAGGGGCTTCCCCACAACATTACAATGCCGTATTTTTGATATTAGTATTTGTTTTCCATTTTTAATAATATTATTCTATATTTTTTTTGTATCCTATTTAAAAGAAAAAACTCGTTGTAATGTTATTCAAAATGGGGCATGTTCCTCGTGTGTGAAATCTTACCTGCTTCCAATAATCCAGTTCTTCAGAATTTTCATTTTTAGATACTAAAACTAACTTATGATTCGTAATAATTTGATTCTCTCACCCCGCCCTCTTACTTCGGGTACCAGTACGCGCGCAATTTATTGGTAAGTGAAACCTTCTGAGATTGGTGGCTCTAAAAAGAGCCGGTTCAGTAAATACACAAAAATAAAATACATCGATGCAGAGCCGGGGAGCCGCGAGGTTGGACACTTCGACGTGGACACTGTGGACACTTCGGAAGCCGGACACGGCGCACGGGTGTTTTTTAGCGAACACTTAGCGTTTAATAAAATTCACGGTGCTATTTCCGGTAGAGGATGAGGGAACACCTTACACTCACACAGTCACTCCAATGATATGGTCTACACACACAGACAACTGCCAAGTAATTATTAATAATTTTAATAATAACAAAAATAATAATAATGTAACCAACATTTACATTTTAGACTGGTGTCCACTTTGAGACTGTTGCTAAGGGTGGTGGCCAGAACCGCAAAGGAACAAAAAACAGAGGTAGACCATCTGGAGAGACACCCAAGGCATTGCTGGAGTATTTGCGGAGTATAGCACCTCCATCTCATATTCTTGAGAAGGATCCTACACCACAATACCACACATCTGGTTCAGCCATGGATAAACTTTGCTTCCCTATTTGCACATACTTTTTAAACCAACCACTCCAAATTTCATGTGGAGCAGTTGTATGCTTAGACTGCTGTTGCAAGTGGATTCGATATTCTTCGTCTCTTTCTTGCCCTTGTTGCCACAACCATTCTCTGGGAAGTTCTACACTCAACTCTCCATCACCTTTGATAATATATTTACTAGATGACCTTCTAATCAAGTGCAAGAGAGATTGTATGAAAATTGTATATGCTTCCCACTACAGAGCTCACCTTTCCAGTAATTGTAAGGAGCATTTCCATCAAGTGCTTGACTCTGCATCCAGTGTCACCATTGAGGATGTACTAGCAAAGCCAATCACACCCCCCACCACACCAGCAGAAATTAAAGCTACAGGGCATCTTGTCCGTAGAATTATGAAACAGAATTCTGGGCGCAGTAGAAATAAAGCTGTTGTCAAAGTTCCAACTCGTGACTTTTAGACATAAAGCACAAACATATAAATCAATGAAATACAATATTTAGCCCATCACCTTGATACCAGTCACTGGATGCCGTGTTCGAAGTGGTGAGGCATGTCAGAGAACACGGAAGCGTCGCTGCATGGAGATTGGCAGAATACGCTCTATAGCCAGTGGAGGAGACAACCACATACAGTTGGAAACTGAGGTCAAGGCACTCACCAAGGAGGAGAGGGATGAACTTCTTCACCAAGCTCAGCTTCCAGTAGTTATCCCCACAGAGCATGTGCTTGCTATGAAAGCTGATCTGGCATTGCCATGGAATAAGCTGAGAATTTTGAGGAGGTATATGTATGTTTGTATACATAATAAAAAATAATAAAATATGTACAATATAGATGGTTCAAATCCCTGAACATAACAATACCTGGTGAGAAGCAGCAGAGAACAATGGCTAGCAGCATTGTAGGGGAGAATCTGATTGCTGAGAGGGGAGCATTCTCTTTTACACGGGACAAATGAGGAGAGGAGATTAGAGCTGCTCCTTTTGTTTATGTCCCTAACCTCATAGCAAAAGTGGCAGACATAATTAACCAACATGAGGCGTGAGCATTTTAATGAACAATATGATTTATAGTGAACAGAGATCATGCCTTTAGGTCTCCCAGTGGTCTTGAGATTCACCAGCGGAAACCCGCAAACCCATCGCACTTCCGGTCTTAGTCTTTCCATATAAATAATTGACCCGAAAATTTTTTTAGACTTTTGCGGAGGTCTCATGCGCATAGAGGTACTTTACCTAGTGACTCAGCGCTTTTTCACGCGTAAGACCTAAATTGGCTGCGGCAGGCTTAAAAAACCTAAATTGGGGCCTGTTAGTTTTTTCAGCACGGGGCCGACGAAAAAGAAGAAGAAGATGGCGGCAAGGCGATCACTAAGACTGACTGAAGGGCAGAAATCCAAGACTCAGTTTTCCACCACTCTTGGCAGCCCGGTCACAGAGAAGCCTCCAGGCTGGCAGTTGGACGTGTCTCCTATAACAGATCCTGAGTCCGAAGGCAGTGCCAGCGACAGCTCTGGAAGGAAGAGGAGGACCCTGAAACTGACAGATGCTGCCGACCAAGAGATAGTCAACATACCCAGCACTTACCCAGAAGAAGACCTGGAGGACATATCCGGGTTGACTCAAGAATTCGACAAGGGTGAGTTGTGTTGCTGTGCTGCTTTGCAGTCTTTTTACTTTGTTGCTGTGTTGATGCAGGAAAGATATCCGAGGGAGCAGTGGCCTTAGATCCCCCTGAGAGCGACCAACACTTGTTTGCAGACGACGACCCAGCAGAGGAGGAGCCCTTGATTGTGGACGATGACCCAGCAGAGGATGAGGAGGAGGAAGTGAGCGAGCTCCAGTGCGGTCAAGACCTCAACACAGAAAGGGACTCCACTCCGGAAGACGCGGCCAGAACCACCGTCAGGCCTCCACGCAAGAAGCTGTTTTCACCCAGGAAGTCTCCCTACAAGACTCAGAACCCTCAGAGCCCTTCCGAACGTAAGAGGAATAGGTGCGGGTGCAGCTGTGTAGATGTAATTCCAAAAACTACAAGAGCCCCAGGTAGACCTAAAGGGAGTAGAAATAAAAAGGTGAAGAGCAAAATCACAAGAGTCCCAGGTAGACCTAAAGGGAGTAGAAATAAAAAGGTGAAGAGTGCTAGAATTATAGAAGATAGCCCTGAACAGGTCCAGGTTGAATGTCAGGTGGAGGTTGAGTGTCAACAGGAAAGGGTGGAGGAGGTCTACAGGACCAGAGAAGTTGAGAGGAGAATCCAAATGTCAAGATGCGCCCTATTGGATGGGATGGCTGATAGAATGCTAGCAGTCGAAAGACAGGTTCGAAATTTAGGCTTTTGGATCAGAGAGCGTGAAGATTTCATGTTGCCCCATTTGGTGGAAGATATCCAATTGATTTGCAGAGTGGGATCTAACGGCTTAATAGCTAACGTCAACAACATTAGACTGCATCAGATGTCTACTTTGCGCTTATTTGATTGAACAGAAACTTTTATTTTTGTTACCATTTTGTACCAGATCGATTAACTCTATTTTTGTTACTATATTTTTCTATATTGAATCACAATATTTTTCACTTTTATCTATTATTGTGATAGGTAAAAAGAAAAATACAAAAGACTTTGGAGATTTGGTGAAACCAATTTTAGAGTTAGAGGGGACCATGAAGGTGTACGCTACGGCTAAAGCTCAGACTTACTCCGCGGCCTGTTTTGATTCTTTGCTTATTGGGTTTCATAAATCCGAAACCGCTTTCGACGGTGTGTGGAACAAATGGGATTTGGTAGAAGAGATGATAGAGTCCAAGTTCCCTCTGATGAAGAGTAAACATCTGATGCAATTTGAATTGGCCAACCAAAATATGTGCAAGCGGTTGTTGAGGTCGAAAAATCTGTTCACTGGTTTAAAAGAAAGAGTGCTGAGCTTCAACGACCCAACTTTGGACGAGTTTCACGACCTGATCTTGGAATGTAAAGCTGGAGAAGATGAAGCTGCAAGATCCTTTTCAGAGGTTGTACAAACATTGAGAGAAATACAATATTACGTAGCTGACATCATCACCTCTTAGACTTTTTTCTGCATATTGTGAGAAATTAAAAATGATTTTAAAAATGATTTAAAAAAGCTTTTGTTGTATTGTGTAGGTGGGAGAAGAGAGGAGCCTTTGTTGAAACAGGTTTTAGAAAACGAAACTGCTAAGATGTTGACTGAATTCTTAAAAGGTTTTGGAGTGGAGGAGAAAGGGATAGATCTTTTAGAGACCCTGCACCTAGCCTGCACTTTGACACAGAGTGACTTGGAAGCTATGAGTGGCGAACTTTTGAGATTGGAATATTGTGAACCTAGCTTGGAATGTACTGAACAGTTTCTAGAATAGTTGCGTGTTTTTAAAAAAAGTTGATGTTTCACCTTATGGGAGTTGTAGTCTTTACCATAATATTATGTTTTAATTTGATCTGCATTTGTCTGTCTGAAGACACCACACCATTAGAAACGTGGACTTCTCGCATGGACTGTCGAATGTTACAGGGTTGGGAAGTTTTAGCTAAATTGGGGGTCTATGTGCCTACTTTGGAATGTGTCAAACGGGTCGTCAACTGTTGATGTTGGGTTCAACCCACCCATCCGGTTTCTAATTAGCGCACAAATGGGGATAGCAGCTGTTGCCATAATCTTGTGCTCCACATTGGTGGACATTGTTTGGAGCGGTCCTTACGGGCCAGTGTTTGAAGACACCACTCCAACAGAAGTGCCTAGAAACCCTGCAGTGGTTCCTAGACTATCTTCAGCAGAGTACTACAGAACATGGGAAGGATTTTCTCAAGAGGGTTTAATATCTACCGGAGGGAGTTTGGTGGGGACGCCCAACTATTTGTATTCTTCAACCCTGCTGAGAGCTAGTTCTATACTGTTTGTGAGGGGGGGACAGTGAAGTGCTCTATCAGGCTGAAGGTGGATTCACATGGTTTTCTTTGAATTACTTCAGAAATGTTCACAGCAAAGCCAGGTTGGAGTACACCTGCGTGACGTGCACAGTGAATGGAACCGAAGTTCCCAGTGGAGCCTACATTTATTTCGACAGGATCTCGTCCGTCCAAGTGCGCTATGCTGTGGGTTATGATGGGTTGAGTTTGCACAGCGACCACCCTACAGGGTTGGCTGATGTGTCAACCACCCCTAGGGGAGTGGTGGGTTTCAAGGTGCCCACGTCTGCTTCCTTCGCCTGGGTGAGCGTCAGAGTCCTGAGCGTGGCTGAAGGAGCTAGACCTTTCTACAGGGAATGTGACGAGTTGGGATTTCAGTGTTTGGTTGGGTTGGTGGACACCATATCTTCTTTGGAACATTCCAATTTCATTTCCAACATACCTCACCTGCAGAGGGAAGTCTTCACCCCCTCTTACGGCATGTTGTTGTACTACACGGTGGGGATGGTGGACGACCTAGATTTGTACAACACCTACAACACGTCGTCCCTGTACGTCGACCCCTTCGACACGTTTTTCTTGATACCCAGATTTCAAGACGAAAGCAGGTACGGGATACCCATGTCGACTTACTATTCTAATGGGGAGTTTTACCTGATACACGCTCCACCTTTTACTCCAAACAGTGCTGTGGCTGCAGAGACCCAGACCAACGGTAAAAGATATGGCCACATATTTCAGATGTACGTCAATTCCACTGAAGACGACCACGTTTTGTCTGCTATAGGCATAGAAGGGGAAGAAGATTTTCTGACCATTGAAAACGGTTACATAAATATTTATTCTTACGATGATAGCAGTGCCAGAGATACCGTTCCAGACGCTGATTTTTTTGGTGGTGTGGATGGAAATCTGACTTGGAATTGCGAAGTGGGTCAGTTGGGTGGTGCTGCTCACGCCGGCTTGGGTACAACTGTGTCTCTGTCTTTCACTTTGGCAGCCTACGCCAAGTCCAATCAGCAGCTGGCTCAACAATCTAGCATAGTGTGGCAGTTCCCTTTGGGCACTGCTATCAGGTATTATCCGGACAATGTGACTAGTGGAGAGACTTCTTTCGGTTGTGGATATATGACAGATTTCATTCACGAGAATTTCACCGATCACACCAATTTCGACACTGCTGTGGACCACATACGGTACGTCCTGC
>WLWD01002483.1_pt1 | contig 97768 bp, 50 predicted proteins | sample 6712731 | NCBI WGS metagenome assembly WLWD01 (sample SAMN12718690, study PRJNA576275) | sponge metagenome | isolation source: marine sponge | host: Mycale hentscheli | place: New Zealand: South Island, Marlborough, Capsize Point | collected 2014-11-01
TTCTCAGGCTCACTGCCTATGTATTCTCAGGCTCACTGCCTATGTATTCTCAGGCTCACTGCCTATGTATTCAGGCTCACTGGCTAGGTATTCTCAGGCTCACTGGCTAGGTATTCTCAGGCTCACTGCCTATGTATTCATTCTCAGGCTCACTGGCTAGGTATTCTCAGGTATTCTCAGGCTCATTGCCTATGTATTCTCAGGCTCCACTGCCTATGTATTCATTCTCAGGCTCACTGCCTAGTATTCTCAGGCTCATTGCCTAGTATTCTCAGGCTCACTGCCTAGTATTCTCAGGCTCACCATCTATGCATTCTCAGGCTCACTGGCTAGGTATTCATTCTCAGGCTCACTGGCTAGGTATTCTCAGGCTCACTGCCTATGTATTCATTCTCAGGCTCACTGGCTAGGTATTCTCAGGCTCACTGCCTATGTATTCATTCTCAGGCTCACTGGCTAGGTATTCTCAGGCTCACTGCCTATGTATTCTCAGGCTCATTGCCTATGTGTTCTCAGGCTCACTGCCTATGTATTCATTCTCAGGCTCACTGCCTAGTATTCTCAGGCTCACTGCCTAGTATTCTCAGGCTCATTGCCTAGTATTCTCAGGCTCACTGCCTATGTATTCTCAGGCTCACTGCCTATGTATTCTCAGGCTCACTGCCTATGTATTCTCAGGCTCACTGCCTATGTATTCTCAGGCTCACTGCCTATGTATTCAGGCTCACTGGCTAGGTATTCTCAGGCTCACTGCCTAGGTATTCATTCTCAGGCTCACTGGCTAGGTATTCTCAGGCTCACTGCCTAGTATTCTCAGGCTCACTGCCTAGTATTCTCAGGCTCACTGCCTAGTATTCTCAGGCTCATTCAGGCTCACTGCCTATGTATTCTCTGGCTCACCGCCTATGTATTCTCAGCGCTGCCTGTGTATTCTTTGAGCTGATGGAAGCAAATTAATTTAATATTAGAATTCCACCATGTGTTAAAAATGTTACTGCAAACATGTCTTGTATCTATATCAGAAAGGCCAATCTTCCTGTAGCACATTGCCCATTTTTGTGAAATAACATGTAATGTACGTGTATTACATTGAGCGACCAATAGTTTAGTTACATGTATTACAAGTGTAACATATGTAGTATTCTTCAAAGTACTTATGTAAAGATGGTTCTGATGTTTTGTACTGCTTAGAAAAATTTAGTGGAATATTTTACAATCTATCTTTTTTTCGCTCTCTGTTAAATTCTCAGGATTATCTCAAACTACAAGAAATTATTTGCTCACATGATTACGACGTGACGATAGGGGGACCTTTTCCACAACAGTTAGTACCCTATGTGAAGCCAACAACTTCATGTTTTCTCAAACTTTCATGTTTTCTCTGACTTCCAGAACAACTATAACGTTACATTTTATTTCATCATTAGTATTCACGCATGCTTATTTGTTCTTATTTTCGTGTACCGTCGATCATTGTGCATCGTCGATGTTCCATTTTTTGTTTATATTTATCACTTAGAACACTGTCATTGACTGTTCTTACTGGAACTCTGACGCTACCATACCCGCTAGTGGGTCTTCACTGCACTAGTTACTCTGTTTCTGCTTGGTGTAGTGCGTGTCAATAGACTACGCTGGGATCAAGTCCTCAACTTGCTGGATAGTCCCTCTTGTACATGCACACTGAGGGCTAATAATAATAGTAACAAATTGTAAAGATTTCGTGTGTTAATATTAACTTATGTTCTTCGTATTCATCAATCACCAGCGTTATTCATTTAAAATCATATATAAATTTTAGTTATTTTGAATGTAAATTCAATACAGACCACTGTGTGTAAGTATTGCTGATACGTTTGTAGTTGGGATTTAGTTTGTATTGCAAGTAAGCATTGATCTTTAGAAGGATCCACAACACCTTGTGTATTGTATATCAGATAGGATTGCAATCTTCTCTTTGAATCTCTCTAGTGAGAATGTTCGCGGATTCTTCATCATCAGTGATGTGTTCCACCTCAGTTTATTTATCTTATTATAACAATCTTGTTTCAATACTCTATACTTGTATTGTATATGCCACTTAATTGTTTTATTTATCCCGCCCTTATAATTGTTATATATTTTTTGGTTAAAATGGCCCAGCTCCCCCCCTCCCCAATTCACGCGCCTGAAAATATTTAACGATTTACACCCACACTAATTGAACCACAGTTAACCACTTGCTGACTAAGCAAGAACAAACTGCTCAATGTCAGTCTACCAGACCCTTTTCCCGCGAGACTACTTAGAGCCCACCCATACAAATCATCTTCCTACACCACTGTTGCATTGCTCTTAAATTTACTACTTTTGCATTGTTTGTAACAAAAGGAGTCCATCTGAATACTTTCTGACTGGCAAGCAACACCCCATTTTTGTAATTAGAGCAAAGATTAGTGAAGCTATCCAACATTTTGATGCCATTTGTACAGGATCCTGATAGATATGAGCACAATGTTGCAATCATAAGTACTGGTACTCTCTGTATCACATGCACATACATGAACAACTGTGGCATGTAAAATCATTGAGAAATGATAGTTTCAATTATTACAAATTATTGTATCATCCCTTGAGTAAATTGTAGAGCTTTTGCTGCTATGTCTGTACAAATTACAGTTTTTGTTGTGGGGCTCGTCACACCTGTTTCCTCATGTACAAACTCATATATTGTATACACTTACACATGTACATGTGTGTAGTATAATAAAGTGCCACTGTACTCTCCTCTTTCATTCATGTTAGTAAGAGGTACTTTCTTGCTTTTTTTTTTCCTTCTTACATTCATAATGTATATTTAGTTTTCTAATTAAGCATTCCTATTTAATGGTTAGTATTGAGACCTTTATTGAGTAGAGATGAGCAGTGTAACATCAAGTGCTGTGCTGTACTGTAGTGAAAACAGCATTGTGTTCCTGAAAGGAGCACTGGACCTTTGGTAACATGTAATTACTTTCCCTTCTTTGTTACAGGTTTGAGATGCAAGAGTGTCCAAGGAATTGCCATGGATACGTTTCCAATGACGATTCAATCCTTGTTTGAAGGAAAATCTACTGGAACATTGAGGACAACTAAACTTATCACTGACACTGTTATAATCCAACTCTTTAAGAGCTTCTTCATACTGGAAATTTACAGTATTTTATTTTTATGGAATAGTTCATCAGTATTTTGTCAATGGCATTGGGAATGTTATACTAGCTTACAAGCAGACTGCATTTTCAGAATAAAGTTGACTAACATAGTACTCAAGGTTTCTTCAGTTAGTGACCTCTTAGTGCTGCCTTGAGTCATCACGTCGATCGTACTTAAGTTGTATTAACTAGTAATACAATGCTACCATTTACTCTAACACATTGGAGAAATATTTCTATGAACAAATTGGGGTGGGGGAGGGGGGAAGGGAGGAGGAGGCGAGTGAGATGCATGGACGCAGGAAATGTACTTGTATGTTGCTCTCACTGTCGCTACTAGATACATACACAATCATGTAGTTTTGCTCCATTCACTTTATGGAGTTGTGGTCTGTCGACTTAAGAATATGTGTCACCAGTATAACATTTACTTCAACTTTTAGAATAAGCAGTCACGCCCAAAATTGAAGCCACACCCTTTGATTGTTGTGTGAACAAGTATTATAATTATAAAACTACAGTTGCCAAAATATTGATGTGTACCTACAGCTATTTTTCCAATGTACTAGCATGATTGAGGTGCTGCTTGGGGTGGGTCTGTCGGCACACAAATGGTCAGCCCCGCAGCGATGGTCAGCCCCCGCAGTAATGGTCAGCCACCCAGAGATGGTCAGTAGGCATAGATAAATATTGCTTTTTTTTCTGCCTAAAATTCTTTCTCCAATGCTCCCAAACTTGCCCTATAATTCTTTCAAAATGTGCCTATATTTCTCATTTATTGCTTGGCCAAAATTCATGTGATACATTGTGAATTACAAAAAAGAAAGTTTTTAGCGACTGTTATATTGTAGCATAACTGAAGCTGAAACATAGTCTTCCAGTGCTCTTTCCGGAGCACTGGAAGACTGATCCAGCTGCTGCTTGTATAATTACATCATGCATTAATAGATTTTCACACATTCCACATTAAGTAATCTGCTAATTCTAAAAAAAAGTTGCCTATATTTCTAGCATATTTCTCATTGCTTCCATGCCTATATTTCCCAAAAAAATTCCAGCAATATTTATCTATGCCTAATGGTCAGCCCCGCAGCAATGTTCAGCCACCCAGAGATGGTCAGCCGCGCAGGTTCAAAGTTCATTTGATCGGCCTGCGCTCTGAGGTCAAAGGTGAGGGTCAGCCGTTCTGCACATAACGTCGTCCATTACTTATAGCTTCTGCAAGCTATTTCTTGCCAAAACTACAGAATGACGTATCAGAGTCGTTCTAAATTTGGAACAGAGTTACACAAGCCTACAACAAATAAAGTTACAGAGAGAGATTACGTAATAAAGGTACACAACGGAAGTAAAGCGTCAAAGTTTGTCATGAAAGAACTACTGCAGTGCATAATTAGAAAAGTAAATTGTGAATCGGAAAAAGCTTCTGTAAATTTGTCGGGCTTGAGCTCCAAGGTCCGTAGAATGCTGAGACGGGCTCTGTAGCCTTGAGCTGCCAACTGTAGCTCCCTCTGTAGGGTGTGAAATTGGAGGGCTCATGCCTTCCGTGTTTCTTGCCATAGGAGTCCAATTTTCAGGTAAGCTTGCTTCTGGAAGGGTTCACTTCACAGTCGCAGTATAGAGCAGGCAGCAAAGAATAGAAAGTATGTAAACTTGGGCCATAGCAACATAATTGGTTTAGCTAATGAGTTTGCGTGGACGGATACGTATCCGGTGTGCCAGCACCCTTAAGATTTATACATGTGTGTGTACATTTTTAATTGATGCACATCATGTGTGCATGTTCACTTTATTCATACATATCTGTGAGTGTGTTTGCTTTTTATTTATATGTGTGTGTTGTCACTTAAAAATTTTGTACTTCGTGTGTGTTCACTAATAATTTATACAAATAATGTGTGTTCACTTTTAATTGATGCTCATCATGAGTGTGTGTTCTTAGATTTATACACATTGCGTGTGTGTTCGCTTTTTATTTATAAAGATCATGTGTGTTCACTTTTAACTGATGCACATATGTATGTGTGTTTGTTTTTAAATTTATACACATCGTGTGTTCGCTCAATTTATATACATTGTGCGCTGGGTTAGTTTTCAAGATGTATTTGTATTTATGTACATATCAAGTGTGGATTGCGTTTCAAATTGTTTATACATACATAGGTGTTTTATATACTTCACATATTATGTGTATTGACAAGCAGGTGTTTTACTCTGAATATTTAGATATACATGTTTGTTTGCGACTTAATATTAGTGTGTTTCATTTGTTGATGTTATTTGTGTGTCTAGAGTTATGAACGCTGAGGCTAGTTCCTCAAGAAATGATGTCGGAGCAGGAGGAAGAAAACAGCATAGTGTACATAGTCCACAAGTTGGATTCCTAAACAAGTTTACCATTGAAAGTCAAAAGAGCTAAAAGGCATCTTTGGTTTCCCATACAGCATGAAACTTCTGAAGGCTGTACAATATGGCTATTCAATATGGCTGTTGGCTGGCAAAGACTGCGATGAAAATTAACTTAAATATTATTTCAAATAATTACATCAATTTTTGAGACTGTCTTGAAATAGTGTATTGTTAGAATGATAACATTATTAATAAATATTATGAAATTAAATTGCCATTAAATTTTGCAAAAAAAAATCCATTATATAGAAGCACTGTTATAAGAAGCCTGCTTATTTCTAGCTCAGAAATAAGCACAATATAATGCTATCCTATTCTAAACAAGCTTTACTGTATCACATAACAAACCAATAAGTTACATATAAGCTGGATGTATCTTTTCTAATACTTGTAGTATATTAAAGTTATAGTATAACTTGCACACAAGTGTACAATACATTTATAAGGTATAGACGATTACAATGATAATAATAGCATTCATGGACTGTGCATGCACACACATATGTAATTAATGTGCTCATTCCCCCGTCTGTGAATTGACGCCAAACGTGCATTCATACTAGGTGAAAAGATCATGCTATGCATTAATGGTGGGCACACGACTTCGTTGTGAATTAGGTGTGGGTTTGCACGCTACAATTGTAATAAGACTGCATATACTGTCTCATTGGCATAGAATCAAAGTCCTTCTAAAGGAATAATTTCAACAATACTAACAAAAATTAAAAAAATGAATTTTCCATTAAACAACAAGTTAAAGTTAGCCTTATCAGTTCATACTGTAAAAATATTGACTATAAAAAAGTTTTACTGAAACTGACCACAAAGCATACCCAGAACTTGATCAACAATGTAGTCATCGAAGGTTGGTGGTGCATGAGCAATGACGATTGGTATCTTCATCGTCTCGCTAGAACCGATGGTACTTGCATTAGCCTGGATTACTAAAAAGTAATTTACTGACAAGACAGGGCAATTGGTTATGCTGACAGGCAATTTGCGCGGAATATTGAGTAATTTTTCAAGTAAAGATGTAGTGCCTGGGGGTATACTTTGTGACCTACATCCTGACAGACAATAACTAGGACATGTCTTGATTCGGCCCCTCCCAGACTTGTACTCTACTATTTTCGATATTGCAGCATCAATATAAATGCTTTTGTTGGACTGATTATCAATTTCCATTGAGATTGGTATAGCTTCTTCTGCGACATACCCTGAGCGTGGAATACTGCAGTTGACGATAACTTGCCCGAAATTGTAGCAGCAACAAAACGTGAGCCTGCTGTCGAGTTCTTCATCTTTGGGTCGCATACAGATACTGGGAATATGTGATCTGACATCAAGAGTGACTTTAGCATGGCTGTTAATATTGAACAATGACCTTGGAGTAATTTTTGCCTCCATTTGGTAAACTATTTTACCAGTAAAACTCTTGAATGAAGGTGGAGCTTGATAGGGAAGTTGAACACTGAAAGGGAAACTGTGTTCTCCTGCTGGAAGATTTCCAGTAGGAGATCTCTCCCTAGACCACAATACGCATTTCTGTTCTATATATCTCAGCGTATTTTCGATGAGAGTATATGTCCTGGAGCCATTAGATTCAGTCCATTTCGCTCGTGCAAATCCCAAAATTTCAATACTTATTTTCACGTATTGTTTTGGTTTGTCAGCGCTAACCAACACGCTGCCTTTCACAACTGAGCCAGGGTAATAGTACGGATCATCAAGAATAATTTTTATAGGCTTCACCATCGCTAGCAGTTACTACGCCAGACTTCGAGGCGATATGGATAATGATGGAATGGAAGTGAGCTAAGCCACATTTGTGAGCCTCCTCAGAGGAAGCCTTCCGCCCCCAGATAGTCACGTGCAAGTTAGCCACTTTGTGACTGCTCACGCGCGGTATGCGTGACGTGAGGTTTTCAACCGTGCAAAGCGGAGTTGAAGAATCCAGCATACGCCATAGGTGAGGGCTCTTTGAAGTCATATGCCAGCCAATAACCAAATATTAGAAACTATTCAGTACAGTTACCACACCGCTTTATTTTTTATAAACATACTTACCATACCCAATTTATTACCCAGCACACACATGCACTCAGTTTTCTGTAATATCCTATATGAGTGTTAGTGGTGAATAATAGCAATTAATATAAATGTGAAGTTATCTTTTAGATCGAAGGCATCACACCATTGTTGTTAAACCCCCTTAGAGAAATTCTGCTAAGCCCAGGAGCTCTATTCTAAGCCTATGTAGCTATATAATATAGTTAATCACAACATCCTGTCCTAATGGAGGCAAGAATTTGGGGAAATTTGTCACAATACAGCAGAGCTATTAAGAAGTATGCTAATGAAAGTATCTTGGCTGATGCTTCTTTCCTTTAATGAGCCCACACCAGTGACCATTAAAGTTATTCATAGGAAAGGGATTGTACCTGTATACTCCTGAGTAAAGAAACCATAAAATTACTGTTGAAGCCTAAAAATTCATTTCTAGTGCATGCTCATTTCTTATAATATGCTGTCTGTACTTGTACTCAACCCCCACTTAACAAATATGTATTCCTTGTTGTATCTCTTGCAGCCATGCAGGAGTAGTTGGTTCAATTAAGACAGTTCAGGGTCTGGGGACAATCATGCACCTTGGCTGTTCTACAGCCAAGATTTTGGGCTGTGGTTAGTTAACATTTTTTTGTCGTCTCCTAGGCAGCCCTTGGTGAAAACGAGTGGGCATCTTACCACAAGTGTACATAACGGAGCCCACATTCCTGAACTATCAAAGTGTTGGTGGTTGCTGCACTTGTGCAAAATACTCTGTAGTTGTACTCAGGTCAGCTCGTTCAGCAAACCGTGGTTGCAGTAACAGTAATTAGACACCCACTACCACATTCCTCTAGAACAGCCAAGGTGCATGATTGTCCCCAGACCCTTTCTCTGTGTAGCAGTTAGGTAAAGGGTCCAGACTAGGTAATCTTAAAAAAACCTGCACCATTTCTAACTGGTTATCCCAGCTAGTTCAAATACTGATGAAACTTGTATAAGGATAGCGCTTTATAAATTCATTTTTATCCCATGTTCTCCAAGTGCATTACTACCCAACACGAGAGAAAACTGTGTTCTTGTATTAAGTAATCACGGACAGTCTTACTAAGGTAGCTAGACTCTTTAGCTATAGCAACTGGGAAAGGTGTCAGGTGAACTTATAGAGAGTAAGTTATGTTTGCATTGACAGCAAACTTAAGGATTGGGGTATGGGTTCGACGTGTGGTGTGGCATAATTTACAATTAAATTTGAGTTTTCGTGACTTCAAAAGCATGATAATTATGAAAGAAACATTCAGTACTGTATAATTATAAAATAAATAATTATGTAATCCTTGATATTACACACTAATATTTCAATAGTTTCTCCAAACTTGGGAAGGAACTTACTTTCAACTACTATGAATTTTTTTGGCTTGTAATTCATTGTTCCAAACTTCACCCAACTGACTCTACAAAACATTTACATACAACCGTATAAATATATCACGTTTTATTTTTGTTGTATGTATTTATCAATGAAAGAAATCACGAAATTAATCACAGATTAAGATTTGCTCGGGTAGCTTATTCACTACAAAAATTGCCTAATCTGACGTGTTCACAATTTGGAAAAAAAAGTACATTTTTAATTAATCACCACCAGCAGAGCAAACCATCAGTGTCAAATGTACAATATAGTACTAATCATAAACATAAGGGCAGTAGAGAAAGAATAAATAAATGATGAATGAGTGAAATGTAAATTTAAGGACCTTGAAAAAACAACAACAAAAATGCAGTTTTCATCTAGTGTTAGCAAGACGGCTACCTTCAAAAATTCTATTCACACAATGAAATCATGCCTAACCATAAAAAATGACTTTATGTTACATACTTCTAAAACACTTTTGAATACATAACCTTATAATGTGAGTGGGGTCTCAGGAAAGGGACTTTACTGCGCAAAAATTGAAATTGAGATAAATGGGCTTCAGAAGTAAGTCAAGGAAAAAATTCTTTCTTTTTCACAATTTTTTTCTTCAGAATTAGTCTTAGTGACCCTTACTCTATGTGTATGCCAAATTTCACATGTCAAAACAACTCAAAAGAACCCAAACATGCCATGAAAAGACAAGGTACTTTATATTCTCTCTTGTTCTCAAAATACAATGAACAGGGAATGGGTGGGGTTTAATACTAGCAGCAACAAAACCTGCATAGCTTTGAAACTATTGCATGCATTTTACAGCTTACCTATGGGTGAAAGCTTACCACTACATTTAGTAGAGTAGTCAAGGATTCCAACAAGACAGGCTGTGAGATGCTACAAAAGCTAAAAAGAACTCACACAAATTTTTGTTAGTCACTGCTTTGCTGAATACAGCCCAGTTCAGCCGCCAGTGGAGCTTACTAATAGCATAAAAAACTCAATTTTTTGGGTTGTGCCATATAAGGTCCCTAATTCTAGACCCACTCATATTATATGTTGATGTCAGTTTAAATGTCATCCCATACATCTGATAATACCACACCCCCATGAAATACACCTTCTTTCTTAGACATTGTCTGCAAGACAAACTAATGTTTCTAGAGGATTTGACCTTTAAATGAATTTTTATTGATTTGCAATATTGTAGCTCGTTTACTGCTCATTGAAGCAAAACCATGCTACTTACTCTTTGGAGAGCATCATGAATATAATTATACTTGTGATAATTGGACTGTGTAACAACACACATTTTACACTCTCAAGCAACAAAATGCACACGACAAAGACATACACACAAACAACAAAAATACAAATGTACCATGGACACACACATATCACATACACGTACCATAGACACAACACATGTACAAAAGATACACACACATACTATAACCAATGGTTTCTAGGCAATTGACAGAGGAATATCAAATACTGTAGCTATTTTCTTCAGAATGCCCACTTAGGTTTACTAATTTTTTACAGTACTATTAAACTTGCTTGAAAGGAGCATATGCTTTCCCACTTTTTCATTCTCCCTCATGGACCAGTACAAGCCTATGCAATTAAATTCCAATCTGTTATTGACTTGGTGTACTATTCTTGTTGCTAGACCTACACTGTTAAAAAAGAAGCGTTATAATAACACTTTTGAAGTGTAAATCAAGAGTGTAAAATCTTGCAGTGTTATAGTAACACTGAGGCCAGTGTTAATTCTAAGAGTAAACACTGCAGCGGTCCAGTAACACTGACATAAGTGTAATTGTGCAAACTAATGTAAATGACCACATTTTTTTTATTTACCTGATAACATTCAAGCCAACCATTAACTGGTTGTAATGTGTAGTTAGAATACACAACACTTGTACAAAGACAACATGATATTATATCTTACTTAATTGTCCCAAATTCTCAGTCTTTCTTCAAAATATCTCCATCCATGAATAATAACACATTAAGTTCTGATGATACTGAGCCAATGTTGTAGTAATATTTTTAAACATTTTATTTTTTGAATCAAGAGATTTAAAATAACTATGCTTTGCTTCAAAACGCATACACCAATATGTATTGGGTGCACCATATCTGAACAACAAAGAGAAATCAAAACAATATATTTATTTCCTGGGCATAATCAGTTTCAATATGTCGGTTTAATTAATACACTTTTAATCATTTGAATAGGTCTTTTCTGTTTACACGCACCACATTTTCCCACAGAGTCACATATCTGCATGATGCATTCATAATAAGAAATATACCTTCACAGCCATTCTGGAGAATGAATCATAATAGTGAAGCTTTGGGGTAATTGAAGCAGATGAATAATAAATCTTGAGAAACCTTAGCTCCAAATATAAAATCAGTAAAACTGAGTAATAGTAAAAAAATTTCCCAATGTTCCTCATCTTCAACGATGAACTGCCCAAACATTAAAGGAAGCATTTTTGCAAGACGCCAGAGTTGGCTAACTACAAAAAGCATACAATTACAAAAAACAACAACAACAATACATCATTATGTGTTGATGTATAATGTCCATACCTGTGTATATATTATAGTTTATGTGCACGTGTGTGTGGCATGTGTGCATGTGCACATGTGTATGTGTGTGCATGTGTGTGTGTGTGTGTGTGTGTGTGCACTTGGGTGTTCAGTCAAGTGTGTGATGTCCGTATAGGAAATTTTTTAAGATATCTTTACTGCATGCCATTTTTCCACATGTGCATTTCAAACACACATAGGTAACACTCATCACTTTGTTTCAAACTGTGGTCGGATGAAGTTAAAGAACTATTTATGAGATTGTCACAGGTTTGTTCTGAGATTCAATAGGTCCATACCGAAAATAAGTGATTTTTCTATTTAACAAGTTCTGAGTTATGGAATTTTGCTCCTATATAAAGTACTTCAGTAATTCCTTCAATTCGTATTGTAAGCTTCCTCCAAAATATCATGCATTATGTCGGCAGCTAATCCCTGGATTAAATGGAAATATTTTGAAGTATTCAAAATAGAATCACGGTCAACACCATATGTGGTAGCAATATGATCGTGTAAAGAACTTTTTAGTAAAGTAAAATGACTAGAGTGTGGACTTCTCTTGTTCGACTCTCAAAGTCCTCAGACACGAACTAAATCAAACAACAAGCTATTGATGAAATAATTTAAGGTAGCTCAATGATTCTACCTTGGAAATTCATGTCTTCACCAACAGCCATACAATATTGGCACTTTCTCAGAAATAATGTATTCATAGAATAACATTAGTAATAAATAATGACATTAAATTGCCATTAAATTTAGCACAAAACAATCCATTATATAGAAGCACTGTTATAAGAAGCCTGCTTATTTCTTTGTTCAGAAATAAGCTCAATATACGCTATCCCATTCTAAACTAGCTTTACTGTATAGCACATAACAAACCAATTAGTTATATATAAGCTGGATGTATTACGTAGTTTTTCTAATACTTGTAGTAGTATATTAAAGTTATAGTATAACTTGCACACAAGTGTACAATACATACGGTATGTAAATAATGTTTGGTAAAGGGTGCATGTTAGTCAGTGTAAATTGATACTAAGTGTGCATTCATACTAGGTGAAAAGAATATGCTATGCATTAATGGTGGGTATTCTGCACACCACGACGTTTGGTGTGGTTTTTTGCATGCTACAATTTTCACATTGTAATAAGACTGCATATACTGTCTCATTGGCATAGAATCAAAGTCCTTCTAATGAAATAATTTCAACAATACTAACAAAAATAAACAAAATGAATTGCCATTAAACAATAACAAGTTGAAGTTAGCTTTATCAGTTCATACTGTAATGAGTTATAAAAGTGACTCTAAAAAAGTTTTACTGAAACCGACTACGAAGCATACCCAGAACTTGATCAACAATGTAGTCATCGAAGGCTGGTGGTGATGCATGAGCAATGACGATTGGTATATTCAACTTCTCGCTAGAACCCAAGACACTTCTAGCCTGGATTACTAAAAAGTAATTTACTGACATGACAGGGCAATTGGTTATGCTGACAGGCAATTTGCGCGGAATATTGAGTAATTTTTCAAGCAAAGATGTAGTGCCTGGTGGTATACTTTGTGACTTAGATACTGACAGATTACAACTACGACATGTCTTGGTTTGGTCCCTCCCAGACTTGTACTCTACTATTTTCGATATTGAAGCATGAATATAAATGTTTTTGTTGGACTGATTATCAATTTCCATTGAGATTGGTATAGCTTCTTGTGTGACATACCCTGAGCGTGGAATACTGCAGTTGACGATAACTTGCCCGAAATTGTAGCAGCAACAAAACGTGAGCCTGCTGTCGAGTTCTTCATCTTTGGGTCGCATACAGAGCCTGGGAATATGTGATCTGACATCAAGAGTGGCTATAGCATGGCTGTTAATTGAGCGTTGAGTAATTTTTGCCAGCATTTGGTAAACTATTTTACCAGTAAAACTCTTGAATGAAGGTGGAGCTTGATAGGGAAGTTGAACACTGAAAGGGAAACTGTGTTCTCCTGCTGGAAGATTTCCAGTAGTAGATTTCTCCCTAGACCACAATACGCATTTTTGTTCTATATATTTCAGAGTATTTTGGAAAGCAGTATATTGCTTGTAGCCAGTAGATTCTGTCCATTTCGCTCGTGCAAATCCCAAAATTTCAATACTTATTTTCACGTATTGTTTTGGTTTGTCAGCGCTAACCAACACGCTGCCTTTCACAACTGAGCCAGGGTAATAGTACGGATCATCAAGAATAATTTTTATAGGCTTCACCATCGCTAGCAGTTACTACACCAGACTTCGAGGCGATACGGACAATGACGGAATGGAAGTGAGCTAAGCCACATTTGTGAGCCTCCTCAGAGGAAGCCTTCCGCCCCCAGATAGTCACGTGCAAGTTAGCCATTTTGTGACTGCTCACGCGCGGTAGGCGTGACGTGAAGTTTTCACCCGTGCAAAGCGGAGTTGAAGAATCCAGTATATAATACGCCATACGTGAGGGCTCTTTGGTCATATGCCAATAACCAAATATTAGAAACTAGCTTCAGTACAGTTACCACACCGCTTTATTTCATACTTACCATACCCAATAGTGCCGTATATTATTTTTAAACAGTTGCTTATTACCCAGCACACACATGCACTCAGTTTTCTATAATAGCCTAGCTATATGAGTGTTAGTGGTGAATAATAGCAATTAATATAAATGTGAAGTTATCTTTTAGATCAAAGGCATCACATCATTGTTGTTAAACCCCCTTAGAGAAATTCTGCTAAGCCCATGAGCTCTATTCTAAGCCTGTGTATAGCTATATAATATAGGTACATCCTGTTCTAATGGAGGCAAGAATTTGGGGAAATTTGTCACAATACAGCAGAGCTATTAAGAAGAATGCTAATGAATATATCTTGGCTGATGCTTCTTTCCTTTAATGAGCCCACACCAGTGACCATTAAAGTTATTCATAGGAGAGGGATTGTACCTGTATACTCCTGAGTAAAGAAACCATAAAATTACTGTTGAAGCCTAAAAATTCATTTCTAGTGCATGCTCATTGCTTATAATATGCTGTCTGTACTTGTACTCAACCCCCACTTAACAAATATGTATTCCTTGTTGTATTTCTTGCAGCCATGCAGGAGTAGTTGGTTCAATTAAGACAGTTCCTAAGCCAATGATATATCATGCCACTCGTACAACTCAACTAAACATTAACCATTCTTACATCCTTGTAGCTGGAGTCATCAAGTTTAACAAGCTAAACAACAGCCTTATCTTTTTATAACCCCACTAAAAAGATAAGGCTGTTGTTTAGCTAATATAATCACTACATTACTTACAAAAGTGAAGTAATTAATAATTTGAAAATGAGTGTGAAACCATCATGTAGGAACTTAAATTAAATTGGAGGGGGTCAACCAACTCCTGTAATTTAATTAAAATACAGAGAGTGAAAATTGAGTGTATAAATATCAACAATGTAGATTGTTTCATATTAACAGAGGATAAAATTATACTTATTTCTTGAGAATAATATTATATAGAGAATGACAGTAGAGATGCATTACCTAATTTGAAATGACAGGGAGTGATATTTTAAGAGTGCAAAAATATGTTACCTTATACCTATATTAACAGTGATACACATTAGCCTAATAATATTGGACCTACAGCAACTGGTGAAATGAAGGTGTGGCTTCATCTGGGAATTTTAAGCTAAAAGGAAAACTGTACTCAAATATAATTATAAAGTCGATTGCTGTCAGTACCACAGAAGATATTTTTTCTACAATATACCTCACTAACTACAACACCTTGAAGGTGGAACCCGGGTAATAGATAGCCTTTATCTAACCGTATACGCGGAGAAAGGGTCTGGGAACAATCATGCACCTTGGCTGCTACAGCCAAGATTTTGGGCTGTGGTTAGTTAACATTTTTTGTCGTCTCCTAGGCAGCCCTCGGTGAAACGAATGGGCATCTTACCACAAGTGTACATAACGGAGCCAGTGTTCCTGAACTATCAAAGTGTTGGTTGTTGCTGCACTTGTGCAAAATACTCTGTAGTTGTACTCAGGTCAGCTTGTTCAGCAAACCGTGGGCGCAGTAACAGTAATTAGACAACCACTACCATATTCCTCTAGAACAGCCAAGGTGCATGATTGTCCCCAGACCCTTTCTCTGTGTAGCAGTTAGGTAAAGGGTCCAGACCAGGTAATAGAGGGCATCCCTTAAAAAACCTGCACCATTTCTAACCGGTTACCCCAGCTAATTCAAATACTGATCAAACTTGTATAAGGATAGTGGGACAGGTTTCAGGTGAACTGATAGAGAGTAAGTTGTGTTTGCATTGACAGCAAACTTAAGGATTGGGGTATGGGCTCAACGTGTGGTGTGGCATAATTTACACTGTAAAAAATGAGGAATGAATAGCACAACAACAGGAGCACACCATTGATATCATTTCACACTCAATAGATGAATTGTTATTAGCACACTATACTTGGTGTGAACTGAATGAGCACACCATATTTTTAGTGTGCAAAGTGTGCATTGAATATATAATGCAGTTGTATTGAACCACATTTGTTTGTAGTCATATAATCACTAGTGCTGGAATATAAACAAACTGGCATTATTACAAATTAGAGGTCTTCAATGAGAATGGAACAAATATGCTTTGAACTTGATAAAGGTGATAGTGGGTGATAATCAACTAAATTTTAAGAGAGAATGAGAATTAAATTTAAGTTTTCGTGACTTCAAAAGCATGATAATTATGAAAGAAACATTCAGCTCTGTATAATTATAAAATAAATAATTATACAATCCATGTCATTGTTCCAAGCGTCGCCAAACTGACTCTACAAAACATTTACATACAACTGTATAAATATATCACGTTTTATTTTTGTTGTATGTGTTTATCAATGAAAGAAATCACGAAATTAATCACAGATTAAGATTTGCTTGGGTAGCTTATTCACTACAAAAATTACCTAATATGAAGTGTTCACAATTTGGACAAAAAAAAGTACATTTTTAATCACCACCAGCAGAGCGAACCATAAACATCAGGGCAGTAGAGAAAGAATAAATAAATGATAAATGAGTGAAATGTAAATTTAAGGACCTTGAAAAAAAAAAAAAAAAAAAAAGCAGTTTTCATCTAGCGCTAGCATATGCTACCTTCAGAAATTCTATTCACACAATGAAATCATGCCTAACCATAAAAAATGACTTTATGTTACACACTTCTAAAACACTTTTGAATATAACCTTATAATGTGAGTTGGGTCTCGGAAAAGGAACTCTACGGCGCATAAATTGAAATTGAGTTATGGGCTTCAGAATTAAGTCAATAAAAAAAATCTTTCTTTCTTAATTTTTTTTAAATTTTATTTATTTATTTATTTTTTATTAGAATTAGTCTTAGTGACCCTTACTCTACGTGTATGCCAAATTTCAAATGTCAAAACAACTTAAAAGAACCCAAACATGCCATGAAAAGACAAGGTACTTTATATTCTCTCTTGTTCACAAAATACAATGAACAGGAAATGGGTGGGGTTTAATACTAGCAGCAACAAAACCTGCATAGCTTTGAAACTATTGCATGCATTTTACAGCTTACCTCTGGGTGAAAGTTTACCACTACATCCAGTAGAGTAGTCAAGGATTCCAACAAGAGAGTCTGTGAGATGCTACAAAAGCTAAAAAGAACTCACACAAATTTTTGTTAGTCACTGCTTTGCTGAATACAGCCTAGTTCCAGTGGAGCTTACTAATAGCATAAAAAACTCAATTTTTTTGGTTGTGCCATAAGGTCCTTATTCTAGACCCACTCATGTACAATAACTTACATGTTGATGTCAGTTTAAATTTCATCCCATACATCTGATAATACCACATCCCCATGAAATACACCTCCTTTCCTACACATTGTCTGAAAAACAAACAAACTAATGTTTAGAGGATTTGACCTTTAAAAGAATTTGACCTTTAAATGAATTTTTATTAATTTGCAATATTACTGTAGCTCGTTTAGTGCTCATTGAAGCAAAACAATATGCTACTTACTCTCTGGAGAGCATCATGAATATAATTATACTTGTGATAATTGGACTGTGTAACAACACACATTTTACACTCTCAAGACAAAACACACACGACAAAGACATACACACAAACAACAAAAATACAAGTGTACCATGGACACAGCACGTATCACATACACGTACCAGACACAGAAAGGAGCATATATTAATTTCCACTTTTTCATTCTCCCTCATGTACCAGTACAAGCCTATGCAATTAAATCCCAATCTGTTATTGACTTGGTGTACTATCTTATTGCTAGACCTATGTGTAGTTAGAATACACAACACTTGTACAAAGACAACATGATATATCTTACTTAATTGTCCCAAATTCTCAGTCTTTCTTCAAAATATCTCCATCCATGAATAATAACACATTAAGTTCTGATGATACTGAGCCAATGTTGTAGTAATATTTTTAAACATTTTATTTTTTGAATCAAGAGATTTAAAATAACTATGCTTTGCTTCAAAACGCATACACCAATATGTATTGGGTGCACCATATCTGAACAACAAAGAGAAATCAAAACAATATATTTATTTCCTGGGCATAATCAGTTTCAATCTGTCGGTTTAATTAATAAACTTTTAATCATTTGAATAGGTCTTTTCTGTTTACACGCACCACATTTTCCCACAGAGTCACTTATCTGCATGATGCATTCATAATAAGAAATATACCTTCACAGCCATTCTGGTGGATGAATCAGCATTATATTTTTTGAATCAAGAGATTTAAAATAACTATGCTTTGCTTCAAAACGCATACACCAATATGTATTGGGGTACACCAATATGTATTTGGGGTAATTGAAGCAGATGAACATAACTTGCTGAAGTTCACATGGTGTTCTTGATTGCTTCTTTCAAGTATGATATAAAATCTTGAGAAACCTTAACTCCAGATATAAAATCAGTAAAACTGAGTAATAGTAAAAAAAAATTCCCAATGTTCCTTATTTTCAACGATGAACCGCCCAAACATTAAAGGAAGCATTTTCGCAAGACGCCAGAGTTAGCTGACTACAAAAAACACATACAATTACAAAACAACAACAATACATTATTATGTATTGATGTATAATGTCCATACCTGTGTACATATAGTGCATGTGCACGTGTGTGTGGCATGTGTGAGTGCATGTGCACATGTGTATGTGTGTGCATGTGTGTATGGCATGTGTGAGTGTATGTGCACATGTGTATGTGTGTGCATGTGTGTGTGTGTGTGTGTGTGTGCACTTGTGTGTTCAGTTAAGTGTGTGATGTCCGTATAGGAAATTTTTAAAGATATCTTTACTGCATGCCATTTTTCCACATGTGCATTTCAAACACACATAGGTAACACTCACTACTTTGTTTCAAACTGTGGTCGGATGAAGTTAAAGAACTGTATGAGATGGTCACAGGTTTGTTCCGAGATTCAATATGTCCATACCGAAAATAAGTGATTTTTTTATTTAACAAGTTCTGGGTGATGGAATTTTGCTCCAACATAGAGTACTTCAGCAATTCTTTCAATTTGTATTGTAAGCTTCCCTCCAAAATATCATGCATTAGCTATGTCGGGAGCAAATCTCTGGGTTACATAGAAATATTTTGAAGTATTCAAAATAGAATCACGGTCCAATATGATCGTGTAAAGAACCCTTTAGTAAAGTAAAATGACTAGAGTGGACTTCTCTTGTTCGACTCTCAAAGTTCTCAGACACGAACTAAATCAAATAACAAGCTAGTGATGAAATAATTTAAGGTAACTTAATGATTCTACCTTGGAATTCATGTCTTTACCAACAGCCATACAATATTAGCACTTTCTCAAAGCACTAGAGAGAGGTTTACGTCCTCCAAGACTCCAATTTGCTAAATGATCGGCACACATAATACTGATTGTCCTAAATCTGAAGATCTGACCCTGTATGTTAAACTCCATTCCTTCGTCCTTGAAATTACAAACGAACAATGAAAAAATTGAGCAAAACAAGACTGTCGCATGGCTATATAAATAATGACAATAAACAAACTTACAATGTCTTGCATTTTGAAGAAAGGATATTTCACTAAAATATCTTTGACATGACAATAACTGACTCTAATATCCCGTCTTCGCATAGCAAACGAAACGAAACAGTATTATTGTGTATTGAACTGTGCCCAGCGACTGTTGGTTGCCCCAGAGGAATAACTATATTTTTTTTAAATGAAATTTTTTTTCCTAGGGCAGTATTTTCCCATATCCTATGTGTTCTTGATCATTCTCCCATATTGAACGCTTTATATTGGATGCTCCAATGCACCCGTGTATAACTCTGGACAACTGTATTTTTTAGATGCATTATGAAGCACAACTTGAATATCCAATGTACTTATTACATTCGTCATACAATAATATGAGGAAAACATTTTCACTCTCATGCTTGCATTGTCACTTGCCTTAAGCCAATTTTAGTGCGTAATTAGGCCGTGTTAAAAAAATATTTGATCCATTCCTTTTACAATTTTTTTTGCAAACAACCAAAATTTTTATTTTCTAACATGTACAGTTCATAGTGGGTGTGCATTAACTAGAAAAGTGTAGCATTGTAAATAATGGGGCTTGTGTAAGCCAAATCTTCCCTGAAGTGAAACAAAGTAATCATCTTGCAGAATATTCTCTTTATTCTCTTAGTGGTGATTCACTTGTTATATTAGCTTTATTTTATCGTTCTTTGTTTCATAATAATATATACTCATTGTATGATTTACTAATCCTGTATTTAATCTTATTTTAAGTAACGACAGTTTCTTGTGGTGATTACAATCGGACACATACATGCTATAGTATTATGTAGCAGTGATGTCACTCGTAATATGACCATGACATGGTGGCAACTTCTCGTTAATAGTCAAGTGTTGCATTGCCTAAATATGAATTTCTGTAGTAGTAAGTAACTGTCAGACATGCAAGGAAGCACTGGCCGTGATCCTAATCATCGATTTGTTTCCAACGACTTTTTCCTCCTTCTTGCCTTGTCATTGTGTCATTGAGCGTCTTATATCCAGGTTTGCTAAACTATCTTCTGACTTTTTGTTTGTTTGTTATTTGTCCTCTTATCCGTACTTTTACAAAAAAGTTTTGCATTCAGATGCCATCATTTATTACTTTCTTATTTTTCTTCATTTTTCCCCTATTGTTATTCTCCATTTTTTTCACTCATCTCTTTTTCAAGGTTTTTTAAAAATTGTTTTCTGATTAGTATATATGTTGTGCCGTATATACTACTTAGTCAGTTATGGTGAGTGTTCAGTAGTGTGAGTTGTAGTGATGAAGTCAATAATTACTATTATTTTGTGGTGTCAAGCATTCTACAATGTATTTCACTTTAAATTTTAACGTTTCACTTGAACACTTTTTTTTTATGTGCTGCTATTTTACTTAATACTTTTAGTCCTTATTAGGCATACCACCAATATTTTTGCAGTTTTATTATGGTGTTTAATTTTTATGGCGGTGGTGGTAGTTACCAAAGAACTACTCCTTCATAATTTATTGTGCCAACTTTATGGGTATGATAGTATATTAGTGTTTTATAGGAGTCAAGTGATCTGGATAATGTTATAATATCTTAGAAGAATCAAAGCAAGCATTTGCTCCTTGTAATATCAAGTATATGGAAAGGTCTGGGCAGTGTTTCTTAGTGATCAATCAGGAGGTCATTTTTGAAGTGGGTATCAAGGATAGTGTACTGTGTATCATACCAGCTTTTTTGTTTTTGATATTTTGCTATACGAAAAGATTAAACAGTGTTTGCTTTTTTTTAGAGAATATTTTATTAAGAAAAAAATCTGAACTTCCAATTTCTGTTTCTAATTTTATCTCGGCTGAGTCAATTTTCTTGAATTTCAGGAATTGCTTGAAATACATTCTTGGGAATAATTGAATATTGGGCGAGGTTTACACCACACCTACATAAATCTTGGTGTTCTTATACACCTGTGGTAGTGTAAATTTACACTTTTAGTGTTGTGTATACACACTTTATTTGGTGTTCAAAGCACACCCTAATTTAAGTGCTGTTTCACACCCAATAACATGCTAGATGCGATAAGTCCAGAACACTACATTTGGTGTGTGTGGTACACTGCGTATTTTTTACAGTAATAGTAGCAACATAACTAGCTTGCAACAATTACTGTATTAAAATTAATATAATGTAATGCACATTCCTTATACAATATGTTTAACAAAATTCTTTTTAGTTAAAAAAATTCTTTAAATTTCTGTGCAAGAATTCAGAAAGTTTAGACTAATTTATTGATCTCAGTATATTCCTAGCAGCCACAAAACATTATACACCTCCTTAAATGTCTTAAAATAGATTTCATTAAAACCTTTCACCGGTAGATTTAAAAAAAGAAAATAATATGTAAATAGATTTTAAAAATCATAACAAATTAAACATTGAAAAAAGTACCTAGCAACCATATATATTCATGTAGCACACTAGTTAGGGATTTTGAAAAACCGCATGTATGTTGCCTAGCAACAAACCACAAAAAAATAATTAATGTTTCATAATATTTACTGAATTATTTTAATATAAAAGTGATAATATGTTGATTATACAATTAGATTTACATCTAGATGATTGAATTATATATTTATAATGAAAAATCTAAAGTTGTACAAAAATGTTGCTTATAATGAAAAATCTGTAAGAGTATGTTAAAAAAAACAGTTACATTCAGGTGCAACACGTAAATGGACCTTGCAAAAGGAGCATTGAATACGAGATTACTATGCTCTATTAGCTAAACCCAGAACTAACTATCCTTGCATGGCTCACCTTCAGCATCTGAAGATTCAGACCCATTGCAAGTGCTATCATCAGAAGAATGCACAGCATCTTCTAAAGCTTCCACTTCCCCAAAAGTAACTGTTGGAGATCCAATGAAAGCAAAAACATCTGTACTGCTCTCTTGCAAGTCCCTTTCATCGCTCTCCGCTTCAGATAATCAAAACTCGTCACAAACTAACAACACCGTTGATTCCTTTTAGATACATTGGCTAGAACCACCACCATGATCTAGGCTCTAGTATTGACCATAAACGGTGTGTCAAGAACCCACTCACAGTAACGTCATCAAGTACTAGCCTAACCCAATCGCAAATCTTAGGCTTGTCACCACTCACAATACCCCACACTCGTTCAAGTTGGAGGAATGCTTGCAATGCCTACCACTCCCATGCCAATCACACCCAGAACTACTCTCATAATTTCTCCTTGCACTCATGGAAGTCAGGGAATCTACACGCATAAGTGTTGATTACACTACTGTCTATGAGCACTTGATCTATTATTATAAACTGTCTTCAATAAGACATCATCAAAGGTTGTGGCACGCATACTAAATCCCTTAGCCACGGTCTTTTAAAGTACAATAATCTATCAATTTTGTCATGGATTTGGTATTTACCCAGTCTACAAACGAATTATTCTCCACCTGCCTCCTATTCAGCCAAACCTTCAACTAATCTAATAATATTTCATATCTAGTTTATGTATTTATATTCATTCTTACATGACATGTTCACTGAAATTAATTATTCAATACACTATTATTGTATTATAACCAAAAAAAAATTATATATCTTTAATCACTTCATATTATTTTCATTTTAAGTTGTTTATCTTTCTCTTTTTTTTATTCTGTTTAGCTAAATAGAAAATGTGAACAGAAATTGATTTACCTAGATATTTCATTAGGTTTTATTGTCTTTCTAGTTTAACTTGTCCTATTAGGAAGCTTTGCTCATCTCCCAAATGGAGTCTGGGTCTTGCTTCTTGATTTCTGGAAGAACTGTGACCTCAACAATTATCATCACAGAATTCTTACCTGAAACATTAAAAACAGGAGTTACACAATTGAGATTCCATGGTGTTTATTTATTGTCTGAATTTTCATATTTTTTTTTGCTTATTGTATTTTACGTGCGACCCCTTTTTCCACCCGCACCTCTGACTATATAAGTTGGTAAAATGTTGATAAAATAAGAAAGTAATGAACCAGTGGACCATTATGAGTTGAATGCCTTAAAAGCCAGCTACATTTAGTCTTAGAGCAGACCTAAGCACCTAAACGTTCATAGTAAGAATCCCAAGAGCACTATTTTCTCTTTGTACTCATTCGACGGGTAGGTTAAGTTACAACATTATAATTTCAACTACTTTTTACAATTAGTTGCTGTGGTCTATTTGGTTATAATTACACTTACAGCTAAAGTTGTGCCAACTTAATACTATTCGCCTTAGAAAAATTCTTTCTACTGTGGTTAGTACAAAGTCTTTGCAGGATCCATTTTTTTTTCCTCACAACAACCTGTCAACCATTTCTGCAGTGCATTCCTATCCGTCATTAGTCTGTTGATAATAGGATCATTTTGCTTGATGACTTCCTTTGAAACATTTTGTTCTTTATAAAGATTTTTTGCTATTTCTTCCAAGATAAATCTTTCAAATCCTGAAATTAAAGCAGTATCATTAGACTATAGTTCTATTAGACGATCTTACCTCACGAATTGTCCAGTCAGTTAACAATTTCTTTCCAGGACTCTAGATGTTCCCTTGAATTTCAAGTAATAATATACAATGTTGATGAGTGATATAGTCACAACATCTTCAGTCATGACCTCAGGTGCTGCCCTGTTAACAGGAGCTCTCATTTCCAGGAGGATAAATTGGAATAACAAGAAAGTCTAAATTAACACAGTAAATAAAACAACATACATTATAATCATGAAGTTGCTGTGTGTAGAACTAGTGGTCTAGTAGTGCACAAACTATAAGCAAAGCAGCCTCATTTTAATACACTGCACATAATAGTGATGTGGCAAATGCTAAAGAAAATCACTGAACCAATTTCGAGTTTTATTCATAATCTAGATGTATCAATAATACGTTGATTATAGCTATTGTGTGGTGTTTTTTTTACTATCACAATTATAATTTTACCTGAAAATAATGTCTCAGCTCTTAACTAGAAGTCTAGAAAATGATTCAAGAGAAACGCTATCAAAAACATATTGCAGAAAGCAGATGTTTACAGTCTAAAAAAGTATTTGAGACACACTGGAGATGCTAGACAAGCTAAATTTCTTGCTCTTAGAAACTCAGCTACGAGGAGCTCGCTAGGCCCTGCCCCTAACCTTTAATTATTTTAGATTCGTTTAGTGACATAAATAGACGTTCATACCAACAAAAAACCCACCAGTGAAATTCCAACTAAGAGTCTAGTCTCGCAAGCCAGACCCTTTACCTAACCATGTCTAGGTCACTTCGCTCTTTTCCTGAATATTTAAGATACACTCTGCTGTACGATGTTATATAATACTCACTTTAGATGATGCAATATCTTTATACCACTTCGTCAAGGCTTCTCCAAATGAAACACCATTGATATGGCTAGATCAATTCATCCAGTTTTCAGTTGACGCTTGCCAATAGCTTGAATGATTGCCTTCAAATAACAATTGTGTTGATCCCAGATTAATATCTAAAATAACAACAACAATAAATAGCTTAAGTCTTTCAATATCTAGCTTGAAAAATTATCAATTACATATTTTTAATATTACCCAAGTTAAAAGTAACTAACTAGAAAATTCAGATCGAATGGTTTGTTTTCGAGGATAGTTGGAAACAATGGTGCCGCCAGAGCGTAGCCTGTTAGAAGTACCTCACAAATTACATCCCCACCAACAACCCAAATACTATTTTCAATGACTAGAAATAGTGACGCTTTTTTTCAACTCCAATACTTTCTAATTCCCACACGCAAAACGCTAACTCTGACCTTGCGCATTGGGTCATCTGTGGTTGGTGTAACTATAGATAGAGAGTAGTCTTGTTGCCATTACCCTTACAAACGCTTTGGTAAACTATTCATACCAGCTTTTGACTAGGGGAAATGTCTGGATTGTCTGTACAAATCGAGTAGGATACTGACAAGCCACAATTTCAAGGATTTCTAATGCGCTTGGCAAGTTCAAGGACATTTTGCTACCAGCGAAGCTTTCGAGCTAATTCTGAAATTAAAGTCTGCAACAAATACTGGAAGGGGTAGAATAAAGGGGCAGAAAGAGTGTCTGCTCTCCCTCAAAAAGTGTTACTAATGGCATTGGTTCATCTTAATCTAAGCCTTATGTGCTATTTTATAATAAGTGCCACACCCCTTTAATGACTTATGAGTGATGGCAGTGATTTTCATCCCCAAACCATTGGACTATATTATTTAATAAATTATTCACAATTCATCACATTCATTACAGCTTAAAATTTCTCCTTAAACATTCATCATGGTCATTTCATATATTTTAACATGCTCAATACTCATAACGATTTAATTAGACACACTTTAAACCAATAACGAGGAGAAGCCATTAGAAGTCAACATTTGTGGCTTCACAAAAGGAAAACAGAAATCATATAATAGCCCAGTACTCAGTGTTGGAGTTATTGCTACAAGCTTTGTTTTTAAAGTGACTGTGTATATCTACTGCGAAACCTAGAATTATAAGTAGTGAAGGCTATAGAAGACCCCATAATGTTTGTTTCTATTTCTTTACATGCAATTCAGGCAATTGGTTTTACTTTGTTTGTTCGTTTTTAAGTAGCAATGTGTTTACAAATTAGTCATGAGGATAGTAGCCAACCTTATTACGGTAATATATCTCAGGTCAGACTAAGTTATGCAGGCAGTAACCAGTACTTCGAACTTCCTGCTTGCTACATGCTCTTTGGGTATTAATACTTCACAAGCATTTTTTAAGGCATAAACACGGGAGGGGATTTTTATTGAAACCATTATTAAGACTATTGGTGTTGCTAATACGTTTAGTCCAGACATATCGAGTTTATTTTGGTGCTCTAAAAGGAAGCACAAAAAAAAAACCTCAGAGTAGCAAGCTCTGAGCTGCTGTGGATACCAGTTGAGGAAAAGTTCATGATGTATCCTGTAACACAGAGCACAACTGAGGAATGTTGCAAGCTAAGACTGACATTATGAAGGTGTGGAAGAAAACACTCCTAGCCCTAAGTTAAATTAGGTGTGGAAGAAAACACTAGAAATCCTAGCCCTAAGATAAATTAGCATAGTTAAATTGAAACTAGCTCTGCTGTATAGTATATAATTGAGCACAGACCATTTGCTATGATGAATTTGTTTGACATTTAAAGTTGAACTGTAAATGCTGTTCTTTAGGAATTCTGCTGAGTAATTAATGTACAATAAATGGTCTTAAAGAGAGTGATATAATGAGTGTACAATTAAAATCACTGTTATGTCTACTGTTGAAGTAAGTAATTTCAACTAAATCAACCAATTCTCCAAAGAAAAAAAAGCACATGTACCTACTATAGGGCCACATTAAACCAACGAACAAAATATCGCAACAACCCCTGTCATATTTAACTAATCAGATTAGTAAAAATACAATTAACAAAATAAATATTATAATTATCTGCTCTTGGCACAAATAATTTTACTTATACCATGGTTGCTGCGGTAACACCCATGGATTAAAAGTAATATTTTCCCTGTGATTTTTCCTGGGGCTATGATATTTTCCCGGTGTGGTGTCAAGCGAATTCTTCCGTGTTTCCGGCCCAAAATTAAAATTCAATTAAAATTCAATTGAAGCAAGCCAGAAAGTTTACTTTAGCAAGTTTACTTTAGCAAGTTTACTTTAGCATTGTAGCTGCCAGCTGTTATTTCCAGATCTAACTCTACCTGGGCTGCTCAGCAGTAAGCAGTAAAGCAGCTAGCTGTGGTAAATTCCTGTGGTATGAGAGCACAGGAGATTTATATGTGGTAGGGCTGGTCCCATATAGGTGGATATGAGAGAGTAGTAGTAGCAGCAACTATGGTATAAAACAGTTGTGCCATGGCAACATCAGGGTTATGGAATATCACCGCCCTTATCCCTGGGCTTCGCCCTCAGGATCTGGACTGTTATATTCCATAACCCCTCGTTGGCCATGGCATAACTATTACTTAACACTGTTCAATAGTAGATTAAAAGGAATGAAGACATATCTTTGTTCTAAATTGTTTTTAATATACTACTATACATACGTTACAGACAACCAGTAACAATATTATCCCAATCAATTTTTTCATACTCAAGAAAAACGTCTAAGGAATTATGGAGGAATCAAAATTCTTTGTAATCAAATAATTTCAAAAATGCCAACAAAAAAACAACAAAATGACTTAGCAATAGCAACAGTTGGAGTTAGCTTTCTCAGTTCATGCTGTATGAAGTTTATAAAAATAGTGATTATAAAAGCTTTTATTGAAACTGATGACGAAGGATACCCAGTACTTGATCAACAATGTGGTGATCCACTGGCGGTGGTGATGCATGAGCAATCATGATTGGTACCGTGACATTCTTGCTATGACCCACGAGACTTCTAGCCTGGATTACTAAAAAGTAACTGACTGATATGACAGGGCAATTGGCTATACTGACAGGCAATTTGCATGGTATGTTGACAAAATTTTCAAGCAAAGATGTAGTACCTGGTGGTATACTATGTGAGCGAGATACTGCCAGATTATTTTTAGAAGACGTCTTGGCTCGGCCCCTCCCAGAGTAGTAACCTATTATTTTTGATAATGAAGCACGAATATGAATGTTTTTTGTAGACTCATTATCAATTTCCATTGTGATTGGTATAGCTTCTTCTGCAGCATACCCTGAGCTTGGAAGACTGCAGTTGACAGTAACTTGTCCAAAATTGAAGCAGCAACAAAATGTGAGGCTGCTGTCCAGTTCTACATTAATGGGTTGCATACAGAGCCTGGGAATATATGATCGTAACTTTAGCATGGTGGTTAAACTTGAACATTGAGCTTTGAGTAATTGTTGCTTGCATTTCATAAACGATTTTACCAATACGACTCTTGAATGAAGGTGGAGCGTGATAGGGAAGTTGAACACTGAAGGGAAAACTGTGTTCTCCCGCTGGAAGATTTCCAGTAGGAGATCTCTCTCTAGACCACAAGACGCATCCTTGCTCTATATATCTCAGAGTATTTTGGAAAGTAGTATATCGCTTGTAGCCAGTAGATTCTGTCCATCTCGCTCGAGCAAATCCAAAAATTGTTATAGTTATATCTACGTATTGTTTTGGTTTGTCAGCCCTAACCAGTATGCTACCTTTCACAGTTGAGCCCGGGTAATAGTGTGGATCATCAAGAATAATCTTAATGGGCTTCACCATCTCCGCTTGTGGTTAACACTGGACTAAACTCGGGGCGAAAATGAACAGAAGGAGAGTTGAACAGCATTTTTGTACAACTCGTAAGAGTCATTTCCGCTTGAAGTGATCACGTGCAAGTTAAGCTATGTGATTATTCCGGCGTGGTAACCAAAGCGGAGCAGAAGAATCTCGGTATACTCGAATGTCGAGTAGGTTCTATGTCAATAACCATAATCACAACTAATTATAGTTCAGTTACTATAACTCCTTTATAAACATGCTTACCATAGACAGAGTGTCGTATATCCTTTATGAACAGTAGCTAATTAAACAAAAAAAAAACACACTAGCCTGTGTCTCTTACACCAGTGTTAATGGTGAACAATATCAAACATGGAATTATGTAAATAGTAACTTTTAGGACCAATGTCACATCACACTATATTTTGTAGCTTTATGTACAAGAACTTCCAAAATGATTGGTGTGGTGGCTTTTGTGAAATAGGCTTGGGTTTGCAAAATTTGGCGTGCTATTACTTTTGGTAATGTTAATTAAACTTCTCTTCGAGAATTTTTGCTCGACCTCCTGCCAATCATCTATTTTCCAAGCTCTATATGTATAGGACAAGGTTATCTCAAGATTCTGACATCTTGGTTAGGCAAGAATTTGTGAAAACTTGAACATATGAATCACATCACTGAGCAGCAGTTAAGAATAATGTTTGTCAAAATTTCTTGGTAACAATGCCTTCTTTCCCTGTTGATCTGCTCACACCTGTGATCATAAAACTATTCCTGAGAAAGCGGATTGTACCTATAAATTATTGAGGAAAAGAAACCTTATAATTAATGCTGAAGCCTCAAAATTCATTTTTAGTGCACTCCCATTTAGAAAAGCTCTTTGCACTTGAACTTAACCCCCATGAGACAAAAATGTGCATTACTTGTAGCTCTTGTGCAGCCATGCAGAAGTACTATTGGCCCAATAAGGACTGCACATAAGTTAATTGTTTATCAATCCACTCATACAGCTCCACTAAACAATCACAAGTATTACATGCATGTAGCTGCGATCAGTAAGGTTTCTTGAATAGATGCTAACTCTGAGCTTGCGCATTGGGTCATCTGTGGTGTAACTATAGATAGAGAGTAGTCTTGTTGCCATAGGACACACTTCATGCAGATATGTATTATACATTGTTAAACTTCAGGATATTGATTGGCTTATGAATTCAATTCAATTTACAAAACAATCAAACCAAGCTGGTTATCACAATAGGCAGTATAACAACTACAAATCTCAATTGGTATTTTATAGATCCCTCATTTCGGTGTTTATAGCTTCTATTTAAGAAGAGAAGATTTGATGATCTTAATGAACATTGCTAAGGGATAAAAAAAAATTTTTTTTAATTCTCTCCCCCCCCTACTTTTGGACTTGTCTAGCCATCTGAATTGCATTTGCTTTATATTGACATTATACAGCTCAAGAGCACTCGAGATACTATTAAAACTTAAAACTTATACACAGATCATGTAAATATGCTTGCAATACTTGCATAAAAACATATTATAGCCTCTTGATCTGTATGATAGTTGAAATTCTCTAGGTCTTATCAAAATTTCAACATTTTGCCACAATCACTTAATTAGATGTGATAGATTTACGTCCTGTATTCAAAAAGTGTTACTAATGGCATTGGTTAGCTACATCTTAATCCAAGTCTTATGTGCTATTTTATAATAAGTGCCACACCCCTTTAATGACTTATGAGTGATGGCAGTGATTTTCATCCCCAAACCACTGGACTATATTTAATCAATTATTCACAATTCATCACATTCATCACAGCTTAAAATTAAACATTCATCATGGTCATTTCATTATATTATTTTAACATGCTCAATACTCATAATGATTTAATTAGATACACTTTTAAACCAATAAGGAGGAGAAGCCATACTGGTAGAAGTCAACATTTTGTGGCTTCACAAAAGGAAAACAGAAATCATATAATAGCAGTGCTCAGTGTTTGGAGCTATAGCTACAAGCTTTGCTTTTAAAGTGACTGTGTATTGCAAAACCTAGAATTATAGGTAGTATAAAGGCTATACAAGACCCCATACTGTTTGTTTCTATTTCTTTACATGCAATTTAAGCAATTGGTTTTACTTAGTTTGTTCGTTTTTAAGTAGCAATGTGTATTATTAATTATTCATGAGGATAATAGTCAACCTTATTACGGTAATATCTCAGGTCAGACTAAGTTATGCAGGCAGTAACGAGTACTTCAAACTTCCTGCTTGCTACATGCTCTTTGCATAAACACGAGAGGGGATTTTTTATTGAAACCATATTATGACTGTTGGTGTTGCTAATTAGTCCAGACATATTGAGTTTATTTTGGTGCTCTAAAAGGAAGCACAAAAAAAAACCCTCAGAGTAGCAAGCTCTGAGCTGCTGTGGATACCAGTTGAGGAAAACTTCATGATGTATCCTGTAACACCAGAGCACAACTGAGGAATGTTGCAAGCTAAGACTGACATTATGAAGGTGTGAAAGAAAAAACTAGAAATCCTAGCCCTAAGTTAAATTAGCTATAGTTAAACTGAAACTAGCTCTGCTGTATAGTATAATTGAGCACAGACCATTTGTTATGATGAATTTGTTTGAAATAGGAAAGTTGAACTGTAATTTCTGTTCTTCAGGAATTCTGCTAAGTAATTATACAACAAAATGAATTGATTTTAATGACAAGCTCTCATTGTGACTCAGTATCTACAGTTGGTGGTGGTGGTGCATTGGCAATGATGATAGGTATCATCTCCTCCTCACTGGAACTCAGTGAACTATTGGCCTGAATTGCTACCCAATACTTCACTGAGAGCACTGAACAGTTGATTATGCTGACTGGCAGTGTGGTAGGAATATTTTGAAAATTTCCCTGGAGCAAAGTTGTGGTGTTCATAGGAATGACTTGAAAGTGCAAATAAGCCAGATGTTTTTTTGACACTGTCTTCTTTTGACCTATCTTGGAGGTGTACACTGTTTTTGTGATTATTGAAGCTCTCATATAAACATTTCGGTTGGAGAGGTTGTCCACTTGCATGGTGAGAGGTATGTCATCTCCTACAGTATATCCCCAACGAGGAAGACGGCAGTTGACTTTAACCTGTCCAAAATTGAAACAGAAACAAGACACAAGGCTGCAGTTGAGTTCAATACTTCGGGGCTGCAAACTAAAACTGGGAATATATGATTTGACATCCAGAATAATTTCAGATCGTTCATCACGTTTTAGTAATTTGGTTTTAGCCAATCTTGCCTTCAGTTTATAGGATACTTCACCCGATCTGCTGCGAAATGATGGTGGAGCTTCATCAGGGAGTTGAACACTAAAAGGAAAACTGTGCTCACCAATTGAAAGATTACCAGAAGTTGATTGCTCTCTTGACCACAGAAGAATTTTTTCCTCAATATACCTAACATTATTAGTATAGGTAATTTGATCATGACCTCGAGCCTCTGTCCATTTAACACTAGCAAATCCATGTATTTCTATAGTAACGTCTTTGTAATCTTCTGGTTTGCGAGCATTGACTACTACCACGCCTTCAACAGTGGAACCTGGGTAATACTGAGCGTCTCTCAAAACCACCTTTATCATTTCTTACCGGTTACCCCAGCTAGTTCAAATACGGATGAACTGGTATGAAAAATAGCCCTTTGTCCTCTGGTTTTTATCCCATATTCGCGCGCGCATCACTCACGGCTCGTGAGAAAAGGATGTTCAAGAATGAAAAGTGATCTGCTACGAGATAAGGTCTGGTCAACTGATATGGTATACTTCCACCCATGGGGGTTAATTTATGATAGAAGTTGCCAACTTTTTTTTTGCTCTTACTCTAGTTAGATACCCAGTGTGACGCTCCACACCAGTTTAATTTTATCTAAGTTTAATTTACGAGCCAAAACTTCCTAGCTACAATGCAATTGATAAGTGTACTATTATATGTTGCCTTTCCAACCATTCCTGCATAGTTTGCTTCTATTTTCTTTTGAAGAATTATGAACTGTGAACTTAGGACATCCACTGCATGAAAAGTGTCCATTGACAACCATAACAAAATCGTAAATTAGTGTATAGTCAGTTGATAGCTAGCTTGATAACCTCAATATTCTTCAATGAACTCTTTTCAGGCAGTGATCTTCATAATATATTTATTCATTGTTGTGTGTGGGCACTTGATTATTCCTGATTATTATGTTGGGTCATTATTCTTTAGCTATTAAATCCAGTTCAGTGCTCAGTATGCTTAGACTAAAATATTGACCCCTATAATTCCTAAAAATCACAAAAATATTAGGAAAACAATTATGTTTTTGGTTAAATGTCATATAATGAATACCATCAAGATAATAGTATTAATGTTTCCCACACCATGTTATGTCTCTTCAGTCCTGAAAGTAACAGTAAAAAAAGTTACAGGCAACTCTTATTCAGATAATATCTTCTTGATAATGCACAAATATTCATTGATATAACATTGATTAGCAAACTTATAGAAAACATGTTGATCTTAGCTGAAACAAATTAGTTTTTCAGCTTACAAGACTTTGTAGACTTGAAAGAAAAGCTCATGTATTCAGGAAATTTTCAATTTCAAACTAGTGTCAAGTTGACACTTAATTTCCATGTGCATGTCTAGGACTACTCCTAATTGATAGAAATCTATTGCCTAATAATGTATACCTGTATAATTTAATATAGCAATAGAATTTCTCATTACTGAACGTATGCTATTCTTGTCTTCTAAGAAGAAAAAAACAAAGTCTACTTGTTCATAAATAAGTATTTGAATCTATTTTGGGTTGAATACAATAAGTTATATATATAAAAATATATTATATATATCATATATATAACATAGCAGATTTAGAGCATAATATCAGTACGACAAACACAAAGCTAATGTTCAGCTGTAGATAATGAACTAGCTAAAGTGAGCAATGTCATGTTATTTACTGATATAAAACGAGTGTTCATATTTTCCAGTTGCTGATAACATTAAAAACTAAAAAAATTATAATTATTATGGGAAAACAGGAAGATGGAAGTAGATACAAATGTCAGTACTTGTGTTTGCATAATCGAGCCAAGATAGTTACTTCAGTTATCATATGTTGTTACATTACAGTTATTTTGCCAGCCAAATCATATTCAGATACAATTACCAATGTTTAGTGGATAGCTAACTATTAAAGATATTAGAGTTACAACTGCGAGAGGCCATTTGATAAATTGATTTGTTTCTGATAAATTTCCAATGACAAAAAAACTTCACATTGTAAATAAATGTACCATTAACATGATCCAGTAAATCGTAAATGGCAGCATAGCCCACTGAACAAACAGGTAGTGAGATATTATCAGTAGTATACTAAATTGTGCCAAAATAAGTTATATTAAAATAATCACAATGCCCATGACACTAAGTTATTTATTTTGCTAATCCATGCCAGACAAAATGGATGATATGGCTTGGTATAGTTACTTACTCTGATTGAGGTTATTGACAGAATTGAAATTATTAGCCATTACTTAAACTAGAGAGTCAAGCAGAATACCACTGTAGGTAAGGAAACCGTTTGGTAGTCGCCTGATTTCCTGCCCTGAAATTGAAAATCAACAACCGCCGTGTGGAGCCACTCAGGTACACCCTTCCAGCCCCTCACTTGCACTTTTTCATCCTTTTAACTGGTGTTCGTACACTAAACACCCTGGCACAATGGTTATTTCAGCCCCTGTATCGGGTACAATTTGACATTTCGTGCCATTTACTATGCCTTCCAGATAAGAAGATCTCTCTCGGACTGCTACCCAATTGGTGTTATATGTCTTTCCGCTTTTCTTCAAATTTAATTTCTTTCCCTACTCAGTTCTGCTTTCGTTATTCTCACTAGGTTCACTTTTCCCTCTATTTGGGCAGTCAGGCGCTTTGTGACCTGGCTCCCAACATGTGCACTGTGAAAAATGCACAATATAATAGGATATTTACAATTACTTATAACATAGTTATAATAATGTAACAAGAACACTCTTATAACACTTCCTCATACTAATGTTATAAACTACATCTTATTTTTCTCCTGAATAATAGTCATGATATAGGATGTGTCTTAACCTAGCTATGCATTGCTTGAAGATGCTTGTCTTACAAAATTGAGGAAACTATTACACTAAAGATTTACTGCTTAGTTTACTCGTTTAGTAAATCATACATACTTGTTTTACTTGACAAGAAACCTTAAGTAAAACATTGTACCATGTTCTACTATAGTTTTACATGTCTGTTGTTATTGTTACACCTTTGTTTTACCATGATTTACTGAAGGGTCCATATTAGATAACTTCTTACATTATATATTAAGCAAAATTAGAAAACTAGGAACGGTTAAGGATAACATAGCTGTGGATTAATTATAGTTTGCACACCACTGCACAGTTTTATAACTGGTGTATTTTTTTTTTGTGTAATTGTGTATTGTGACTAGGGTCTCCTAACTTGATCACTCAGATGCCAGGTCCTTCCAGAGAAAAACACAATTAGATAGTGACCCCTCCTTGGTTTATAGTGCCCCAGTTTTGAGGTTATAGTGTCCCTCCAATGCAATTGTTGAAAAGGTAGCCATGCTAAAAATTCATCAGGCTATGTACCGTTGCGTAGACATAGGCGTCTCTGCGTATCTTGAACTACTGTCCCTCAGGCCCTAAGTACTTCGCTGCTCGGCGGGACGCTGGACCGTTCTGCGGTTCCTCCAGCAGTGTCTCACAAAGATATTGCATTGTCTTGTGGAAAACCCTTTTCCAGTTAAGTATAGGTAAGTATCGCCAGGTTCGTGGATGTAAAAATTAATTCTCTACTGGTAGTGGTCGTCAAAACTACTGTTGCGCGCTGTCTACTGTGATGTGATTCGTAAACAGCTACTGTGTCTTGTGTCTTGGTGGACTGGGAGGAAACTTTTGCTGTTTACCCTGGCTTATTCTTCTGGGTAAGTAGTTTTATGGCTTGCGGTCGGTGTTTTTCGAAGTATTTTTTCTGCCTGGGGCACCCCTATCAGTGTTCTCCAGGTGAAGTTGTGTTTCCTGAACAATTTTTTCTAAGGTTATTACTGTATGAATGAATGAATGTAGGGAGCAAACGTGCCCTGAATTATAATAGAGATATTTTGTGGTAGTTTTAGCTATATCTTTATAACAAAGTCTCCTCAGTTTGTTTCTTCCACTACTACCGACATTGGATTTACATTCAAAGGCTCGGTGACCCATCTTATGGCATTTATAGCATTCAGTGCTGCTGGCATAACTACCTCTGTTCTGCTTTCTCCCGACATGTGATCTGTCCGAGTCAGATGTCTGGAGAGTGAGCGCTAACTTGTTGAGGTCCTTAAAACTGGCAACCACTCTGCTGTCCATGACACCTCTCTGGTGCAATGGTCGTGTTGCCCGAAACACAGCGCACGCTATAAACAGCAGCACATCATCTTTGCTGTCTGTGACCATACTGATAAAGTCAGTTAGGTCCTTCAAATACACAAATGTCTCCAGAGAAGACATCGTTTTGGTTGCAGTTTGGAAGTCAGATAAGTTTGATGCCTAAGCTCGTTCTACTAGAACCTAGAGCATCGACTAAAGTCTCTTTTAGCTCAGCATACGTGCAAGAATCTCTATCTAAAGAAGCAACTATGGCCGCAGCCGTTTTAGACTGGAGTTTCTGGTATAAAACAGATTTGAAACGAGCAGCTGGTACACCTATGTCACGTAAATCAGCCTCTAATTTACGGATGTATTTAGCTATACCTGCTCCGTCCTTGTGACGAGCCAGATTATTTATTTGCCTATTCATTTCTGCGCTCGCTTGACCACCAGCCGTTGCACCTGTCATGGTTGCCATATTCTTAATCATCTTGTTCATGTGGGTCATGAATGTGTTAAAACCCATGGGCCCAGGATCACCTACCACACCCTCAACCGGGGTGGTTCTTCACCCTCTTCCAACCCATCTAAAGCGTGGGCTGCATCCTCCTCACTCATCACAGTATCCTCTGTACTGCTAAGGACACTGCTACTACAATTACGAAAGCTACTAAAGTAATCACTACTACCCTGCACCAACCTACTCTCAGGACTGACACCTCTACTGTGATAATTGATGACAGATCTACCCTGACTACACTCACTACCACTAGGGCTGTGCGATTATTACTATAATTGGGTATTGGCAATTATCAATTTTAATAAAGTAAAAAATCACGATTAATCGATTAATCGGCTGATTATGATATGTAATGGTAATTAAAAATCAAGGTAAGTTTTCAGCTAAAAAACACAGCATGTCAACATTGTCAGGGTCCAAACAAGCTCTTTTATAATTAATTATTTGCCCTGCTGTGGAGAATAGCCTTTCAGAAGGCGTACTTGTTGCAGGAATGCACAAAAAACACTGCATGCAAGTGAGCCCTAGGATCCCTGAGCCCAGAGCAAACCACACCCAGGTAGATGGGCCTAGCTAAAAGGACAGCTAGAGAGCCTAGCAGTAGCTGGAGGGGGCAGCTGGCTAACCAGCTGCCCCCTACCAGCTGCCTACGGCCCTACACCTGAGGGTCAGCTGTTCCCAATTAATCGATTTTGGACAGCATCCCCATCTCCCCACTTCAATTTGTCCATTTACTCCATTAATCGGAAATAATCAGGAAAATAATCAGATAATCGCGCAGCCCTAACTACCACTAGAATCAATAATTGAATCTCCACCGAATCTCAGAACTCATTGACAGGTGGCCTCTCTCCTAGTTCTTCTCAGAACTCATCAGGGACACAGCATGTATAGCCACCCCTCAAGCCCTTAGTCAAACTTCTATCTCTCTCCGACTCACCAATACTACTGGAGAAACCAGCAACTTCACCACAATCGAGGTCACTTCCAAGAAAATCCACAGCAGCACAGGAGGCACCACCTGGCATTGGGTTCTGAGAAGAACCAGCAACCTCACTCCCTGTCAGGTGTTACAAGAACACTAAAAAGAACAAAGAAGTGAGTTTTCACAGATTTCCCAAGAATAAACAGTTGAGGGACAAATGGATTAATGCCATAAAAAGAAAAAATTTGTTCCCTCTGATCATCATAGAGTATGCTCAAGCCATTTAGAGGGGGGGAAAAGAAGAAATGCATCAGATATTCCAACAATATTTCCATTGATTCCTCAGACAAAGTCTCGAAAGGAACCAGCCATACGTTTTAATGTTCCTCCAAAAATAATAATAAAGCCTACCAAACCCATGCCGTCAAAGCCTCTAGAAGATGGTCTTGTTGAGGAATTAATAACAGTAACTAAAATTGTTGGCTCTCTTCAAGATGAAAATGCAACTTTAATAGAAGCATTACAAAAGCAAAAAATGGATATCGAAAACTTGAAGATGAAGTTAGAAAGTCATACATTCTGTTTGCGAAGGTTTGCTGGGAGTGATGAAGATATTCGTTTTTATACTGGATTTCCTAATTAAGTCATTAATGATTTTTTATGACTTTCTTCTTCCAGCTGCATCACAGTTAAACTATTGGGGCTCCAATTATTCTGAAAATCAAGCAGATGAAAAACATGGTCCTCAACGTAAAATGCAGCCAATAGATGAGTTATTTATGGTTCTCTATCGAATGCGTTGCGATGCTCTAGAAAAGGATATTGCGGATCGATTTGGAGTTAGTGTCAGCAATGTATCAAGAACTTTGAATACGTGGATTAATTTTTTGTATCATACGTTGAAGCAATTACCTATATGGCCATCTTCAAAAGTTATTAAAGATACAATGCCTTAATGTTTTAAGGATCAATATCCGGACACAAGAGTGATTCTTGACTGTACAGAAATTTTTATAGAAATGCCTTCATCATTTCGTGCATAGTCGCAGACATACTCAACATACAAAAGTCACAACACCGCAAAAGGTTTAATTGGCATTGCACCAAATGGTTTTGTAACGTTCATTTCAGATCTATATGGTGGTCATATGTGACCGGATTTGTGAAAACCCGGCTAAACGCGGCATCTAAAGTTTTCTAATTTATTCTACCAGTAGGCTGCACGGGGCCTTGGGATGCCTTCCTCCTAATTTGGAAGCTGTAGCACAAGCCGTCTTCGCCCTACGCACTACAACACTTCAGTATTTTTGCTAAACTTATTAAAGCTGATTTCGAAAAAACGCCCGGTAAAGGCGTTGCTAAGGTCAGGGGGCGTGCCTTGTGTCCGTATACTATTACTGCGTGTCTCCGGGACACTACGCAATAAATCGGGTTACAGGCGGATTGAAAGAAGTCTAAAAGGCTTAATGCAGTGCTCCTTTAGAAACTATGATGACGAGAAATGCGTGAGTAGGTGAATTATGTAGAATAGCAAGTGAATTAGTTAGCTACAGTTTTTTCCCGGCTGTTAGTGAAAAGCCCGCCAATAATTTCTTAGCAACTCTCCGTACACGAGTCCAACCGGCTAGTGTTTCTAGCCTCCTAGTGTGAGTTCTAGAGCACGTCAGAGCTTACAACTGCGTCATAAGCTAGAGCTAACTGGTGTCTATCCATTTCTGCCATAAAAACTTTTTCGAAAAAAATCGACCCATAAGGCTTTACCCGGTGATACTGAAAAAAATTGTTTGCCGCGTTTAGGCGGATTTTCCCAAATCCGGTCACATATATCTGATCAAAAAATAACTGAGATGTGTGGAATTATCGACTTGTTGGAACCTAACGATATGGTCATGGCAGACAGATGCTTCGACCTACAGCATATTTTGGCAGAAAAAAAAGTAAAACTTAATATACCACCCTTTATGAAAGGAAAAGAACAAATATCTCTAGAGGAAGAATTGGAAACAAGAAACATTGCTTTAGTGCGAATACATGTGGAGAGAGCTATTGAGCGAATAAAGAATTACCATATATTACAGGGAACAATACCAAATAGAATACATTCCCAACTAGACCAAATATGGTTCATATGTTGTAGTTTAACTAATTTTCTTTCACCATTAGTTCAGTAAAGTTTTTGTCACCTTTTTTTAATAATAATTGTGACCGGTTTTGGGAAAATCGGCCTAAACGCGGCAAACAATTTTTTTCAGTATCCCCGGGTAAAGCCTTATGGGTAGATTTTTGAAAAAATTTTTATGGCAGAAATGGATAGACACCAGCTAGCTCTAGCTTATGACGCAGTTGTAAGCTCTGGCGTGCTCTAGAACTCACACTAGGAGGCTAGAAACACTAGCCGGTTGGACTCGTGCACGGAGAGTTGCTAAGAAATTATTGGCGGGCTTTTCACTAACAGCAGGGAAAAAACTGTAGCTAACTAATTCACTTACTATTCTATGTACATAATTCACGTACTCACGCAATTCTCGCCATCATAGTTTCTTATGGAGCCCTGCATTAAGCCTTTTAGACGTCTTTCAATCCGCCTGTAACCGGTTCATTCCATAGTGTCCCGGAGACACGCAGTAATAGTATACGGACACAAGGCACGCCCCCTGACCTAGCAACGCCTTTACCCGGCGTTTTTTTTCGAAATCAGCAATAATAAGTTTAGCAATAATACTGAAGTGTTGTAGTGCGTAGGGCGAAGACGGCTTGTGCTACAGCTTCCAAATTAGGAGGAAGGCATCCCAAGGCCCCGTGCAGCCTACTGGTAGAATAAACTAGAAAACTTTAGATGCCGCGTTTAGGCCGATTTTCCCAAAACCGGTCACAATTTTGAATTAATGTATTTGTTAATTAAATTAGATTAAATATTTTGCTGTTATTTTAAAGAATTAGAATATATAAAATGATATAATAAATTGAATAGAAAATTATGATTTAACCGATTGTCGGCCGTATTTAATTGCCAAACCGCGAACGCGTAACGCCGAATTCTTTTCCGCCGAAAACAGCCCTTATGAAGTTGAGTCAGTCGAAGCTCTCTACCGAGAAAACTAAGGCTCGCTGTCTTTCGGCTTGTACAGTTCAACGATAGGTAAAGGCTTTCTCGTTACGTTTACGACAATTTTGTCTAGCGCTGATATGTTCGATCGCTACCAGAGAAGAAATAGCCTATGGCATTTCGAAAATTCTACTTTCAGTTGCTACGCACAACTGCTGGATGTCAACAAAACGCAGGTTTCAAAACTTCAGTGCCTTTGTTAGACCAGTATAACTACTCCAAGCTACTTCTAAGTAAGTTTGGTTTGTTTAGTTGAGATATAGAATTATATAAGTGATGGATAATAATAATTTACATACTGAAATACCAACAACAACAAAAAAAACATTGAGTGCTATAGGAATGATGGTTGTGTTTTTTTAGGGCTCAGTTTCTGGGAGACTATGCCACTCAAGAAAGCAGTCATTGGATTCTCCAGTATGGCACAGCCAAACCTTGCATTCAGTGCAGAACCATTGAGTATTCCGTCGTTGCTTCTTCTTGAGACACAAAGTGCATTTTCCTCGTTTTCTTTCAGTTCCAGTCATGGCCTCATATTTCCTTGGAAAGTGTTGCACTGTCAATCTAGGAAGATACTGTCCCCCACACCTCCCTGCTTTGTGTCTAGTACAGTAATCCTCGGTAAGTTGAAGGGCTAATTTTTCTCTGAAGTATTTGATGTGATGTTTTTGGCCAGAATTATTCATTTTATACAAGACAAAAGAATTTGTAACGGCTACTCCAAACAGAAAACGGGCGATATACTTGTAAAATTTACGACTTCTAAAATTACATTGATGATATCCACGAAGTTGATCACCACGATCCACTCCACCCATGTACTTGTTATACTCTGCAACAGATACTGGACAAGAAATTTCCTTTCGACTCCCATCTTTCTGGCGACGAAGAACTGTATCAACTTCGGTAGGATCATAGCCTGTAGCCATCACGTTTACAATTTTCCTATCCAACCATGCCGATGCTATTACATTATCAGACTGTACTGTTGTATTTTGACCCCTGTGATATATTGAAAGGAATAAGCTAATTTAGTAAATTTGTATTTACTTACCGTTGTTTGAACTTCAGATTTTTTAATTCCTTAGGAAATCCCAATCTGTCTCTTCTGGCAGTTCCACACCCATATGTTCCAACAGACTCCAGATCACAAAGCAGTTGCTTAGAAGTAAAAAAATTGTCAAAATAAAGGTGGTGCCACTTTCCATGAAAATCATGGGACAGATCCTTCACCACTCTAGCTCCAAGACCATGCTCCACTCTATCCTTGTGACCAGTGTAAACTTCCAATCGACTAAAGTAGCCATTACTGCTATCAGCCAAGACCCACACCTTTATTCCTCTTTTTATGGGTTTTTGGGGCATATATTGTTTGAGACTAGATCTGCCCTGGAACTTAATCATTGCCTCGTCTATTGCTAAGTGCTTTGATGGTTTGTATATGGCAGCACAGCGAGACTGGATCAGCTCTAACAAAGGCCGGATTTTACCCAAACGATCATATCCTTCACTTCCTCGTGGAGCTAGCTTAGAGTTATCGGCAAAATGAAGATAACGGATAATTTCTCTGTAGCGATTTCCGGATATCTTATCTGCTATTGGAGAGTAATGATAAATGGGGGACTGTTTCCAGTAATCATCTACTGAAGGAAGCTTGTTCAGACCCATCAGAATATGAAAGCCAAAGAAGGCTTTTATATCAGCAACATCCAGAGGTATCCATGTATCATACTGCTCTGCCGTCATAACTTCCTTAGCATATCGATTGGACTCTACCACTATGTGTTTCAAGCACTCAGGAGTGAAAAACAGCTGAAATATTTCCAATGGGGTCTTGGGAATTGGCACAGTAGGACCAACATCTCCACAAAAATCTTTAATTTTATATGGAGTAAGCTTGTCACTCCATGATGTATCAAATGAGGACGTTTTTACAGCAGCAGGAGAAGTGATGGGAGAGACCATATCATTTATTTGGATTGTTGTGTCATCATTATCAGTTGATTCAGTGTCACACTCTATTATGTGTACACAATGTATACCTAATAAATACTCTTATAATACTCCAATTCATTACCTTCTATACTTTCCACCTCTTCTGTGTCCTCTATACATTCAAACTCTTCGTCACTTCCATCTGCTATAGGCTCATTTGGGTCAGTATCATCATCAAAATCATCATCATCAACAATAAATGAAAGAACTTCTTCTGTACTTAATATTCTTGATGCCATTTTAGACCTAGATTTTTTTTAAAGTTTGTTTTTATTACATTTGAAAACCCCATATTATTTGTACCTACCTACTCATTGAGCACTATATTTAACTGTAAATATCTATTTAATGTTTTATGGTAACCCCCCCTTTAGATATGCTGATAAGATACTTACTCTACAGTAGAAACCACAGGAATTCCAAACACAGCACAGTGGTGGGTTGTAGGCAGCTGTAAGCTAAACTTATTAACCCCGCTTCTTGTACCCTAAATCGGGTATTTGGCGCTTCGCGTGCGTTGCTAGTGCGTACCCAATATCGGGTATTTGGCCGGCAATCGGTTAAGCTGTATGGAAAAAAATTATTGAGAAAATTTCTGAACAAGTTTTGGTACTACTGAAGTCACAAAACGAATTGGGTGATGTGACACAGACTGACTAACAACCATGAGGTCCAACACTTAAATACAAAAACAAACTCCACCCACTGCCTACCACGCATGACAATAAAACTTAACAAATAATACGTAACCAACATAATAATGATACACTATAAATCCACACCCCCACATATAATTGTTCAATTTTCCCCTCTGATCTTCTTCATGTGGGCTTGCCCACATCTCCCCCCTCTCGACTTTGTGCTGATGCTCGCCCTCCGCATAGCTCTGCTCTCCATTAGATTCATGGCAGCGGGGCTCAAACAGTCCGCTACTACGTTATCACAGCCTTGTCTATACTTCACCACGAAATCAAATTCTGTCAACTTCAATGACCAGTTGTATAACCTCCGATTGTCCTGCCTTGTCATCATGGTCACCAAGGTCTTATGGTCAGATGACCGTAAATCTTCTGCCGTACAGATAAAAGGCGAAGTGTCGGATCGCCTCATATAGGCCCAGTCCTTCTAACTCTTGGGCTGAGTAGTTGCATTGCGCCCCGTTCAGCTGGCGCGAGAAGAAGGCCACTGGCAGTAGCTCTCCCTCCCTCAGAACACATAGTACAGCTCCGACCCCCGACGCACTCACATCCGTTTCTAAAACAAACTCATCCGACACACAGGGCACGGTGAGACATACATGATTACATACCTGCCATTTGGACACATGAAAAGCCTCCCGCATCTGGCTAGTCCACTCCACCACCCCTGGAGCAGACCTTGACGTGGAGGGTGTTAGGAGCGAGGACGACTTGCAGTAGTCCTTGATGAAGCGGCGGTAAAATCCCATCATTCCCAAGAACTCCCTCAGCTGTCTTTTTGTCTTGGGTAGCGGATGATCCTTCAATGCCCTCACCCGTGCCTTGGGTAGCAGATGATCCTTCAATGCCCTCACCCGTGCCTTCGGAATATCCACCACACCCCCACCAACCACATGTCCCAAAAACTCTAACTTCTCCATTCCAAAACTACACGTCTTCCTCTTGCATGTCAAACCTGCCTTCCGTAGCACACCGAACAACTCCCTTAACTGCAACAAATGTTCCTCCCAATTCCTTGAAACAACCAGAACATCGTCAATATAATACCTTCGCAAAATCCTCACACCCAACTAACACCGTATCCATTAAGCGCTGAAATACAGACGGGGGGCGTTGGCCAACCCAAAGGGCATTCTCTTGTAAAGATATTTCCCGAAGGGACAAACAAAACAAGTTTTGTCCCTGTCCTCTTCTGCTACACCCACCTGGTGAAACCCCTTTGTTAGGTCAACCTTGGATAGAACCTTCCCCTTACCAACCAACTCCAACATCTCGTCCATGGCCGGGATATAGTATGGCTCCTTTACAGTAATTCCATTGAGTTTCCGGAAGTCCACACAGAGATGTATTGACCCGTCAGGCTTCTTTACTGGGACCAGTGGCGAAGCCCATGGACTGTCACACCTTTCAATAATGTCAGCCTTTTCTAGGTCCTTCAGCTCCTTGCAGACCTTATCCCTAATGCCAATAGGGACCGAATACGGCGCCTGCCTGATCGGCTGGCAGTCCCCTGTGACTATGTGGAAGGTCATTACTTGTGTATTTCCTGGGCTAGAGGAAAACACATCACTAAAGTTATCCAACAACTCGTCCAACTCCATTTGGTTATACCCGTCACACTCACCACTTAGTACATTCATCTGCTCGCTCTCACCTTCTGCAACCACATCTACTCTGTATACATTCCCTCTCTCCCAATATCTCTTTATGCAGTTAATGTGGACCGTCTTGCAGTGTTTCTTACTGACCTATTTCCCAATCTTATAATTCACTTTGCCCATTCTTTCCACCACCACATAAGGACCCTCCCATGAGTCCGCCAATTTACACTGTAACCCCGGAATCCTATATAAAACCTTATCACCAACCTTAAGTTCCCTCGCCTTACTCCCACTATTCATATGCCTCGTCCTACTCTCCTTAGCAACTGCCAATCTCAAAGCTGCACAATCCCTCATTAACTCTAACTTCTCGGCCATACATCTTGTCCACTCACACACATTCAGTTTACTCTCTTCTGCCTCAAAAATTCCATGGTACATGGCATCTAGGGGCATCCTAACCTTGAACCCATACACGAGCTGAAACGGACTAAAACCAGAGTCCACGTGTGGCATCTGCCTCAGGACAAATAGAGCATAGAACACCTGACTAACCCAGTCATGGCCTCCCTCCATGCACTTACTTAGGATAGCCTTCAGAGTGCCGTGCATACGTTCAACAGCTCCGTTGGTCTGCGGATGGTAAGGCGCAGTCCTGACTCTCTCCACCTGCAGAAGTGCACAAAGGTCCTTCATTAGCCGCGAGCAAAACTGTGTCCCCTGGTCCGTGAGTATTCTCTCGGGAATTGAAGTTCTAGAGAAAATAGACCACAGTCCTTCAGCAATGGATCTAGCAGTATTATTCCTCAATGGAATGGCATCTGGCCATTTTGTAGCTAAACATACTAAGGTTAACAAGTACCTCACCCCCCCCCCCCCCCCCCAACGACTTTAGGCAGTGGGCCTACTATGTCCACTGCCACATCCTCATAGGGCTCAGACAATATAACCACAGGGACTTTCTTCGGGTTGTGCTTAGACTTCCTCTGACACACTGCACATTCCCGGCAATACATAAAAATATCCTTGCTCATCCCTGGCCACAGAAAATGTTTGTTAACTATGGCAATCACTTTGTCGGCACCTAAATGCCCAGTCACATCATGTGCTACTTCCAAAATTTTATTCCTGAACGCCCTCGGTACCACTATAACCTCTCTAAACTAATCCCACGTCACGTACATACACTTGACCAACAACTCGCGTCTCCAACTAAACCCCCTCTCACATCTTTTCCCCAACTCTCTCCACTCCTTCAAACTCTCATCACTATTCACCGCTTCCCTGAACTTCTCTCCATCATTACCCTGCCCCACAGGCCCCAATGTATTCACTATCTGGATTAACTCCTTGTTCGTTCCCTCAACAGGTACTAGGTCTTCAAGTGCTGTGGAGACAGCATTCTCCCCAGCTACACTGCCACTCTCAACCTCCGAAGTTTCCAACCCCAACTCCTCTTCCAGTGAACTCAACTCAACTGCCGAAGGTTCCGACTAAGCGCTCACCTCCAACTGCTCACATTCCTCAATCATCGACCATAAAGGCTCATCCCTCACCTCCACATCCTCCCGCTCTGTAGACACATACACAGTAGAATCAATACAGGACCCACCACTACCTAAACCCGTCCCTAATATCCTCTTCGTCAGATACACTGGCCTCTTCCCTAGCCTGCCTTTGAGTAATCACATTCACTGCACCTCACTTCAAGGCACTCGACAACCACCTCATTCTCGTTGCTCAGGTCCAACTGCAAAATACAATTCAATGAGCCATCTGTATCATCATCAATAATGACCTCCTTAGTTAAACATAGCCCTGCAACCTCGAACACAGCCGTCGTGCTCTTGTGTAAAACCAGATCACCATGTACTCCTGAAATGAACTTATCCCCACAATCCACAGCACCTTCATGCACTAATGCCCTAGGAATCATCCCAAAATCAGCCCCTGTATCCACCAGAATATTCGCAACCACTCCATTCACCATCCCACTATTAACATTCCTTTTTCCACCGCCATGTACATTCCTGTTTAACAAGGCAAGCCTCCCCTTGTCTGCCGCCTTCTTAATCGGTGTCCCGACCTTCGTAGGGCAATATGGAGACTTGTGGCCCTCCTTATGGCAGGTGAAGCAGGTGGGCAGCTTGGTTTGGTTTGTCAGCCCAGATACCAAGTCGACATTAGGGCTATTTGGACTGATGCCCCTTGCAATCCACTGCCCAGTGCCCTTAGTACCTCATGTTCAGCTTGATTCCTCTCATCCCGTTCAGCCATCTTAGTCAGGAGTAACATTACGTCTAAGTCTCTTTTGTCAGCCATATCCTCACACTCCGTGCAGGACCATTCTCCATCACTATCAGCCAAGTGTGATTCGCACTCTAGCTTCGGCACTCACTTCACGTGCAAGGGGCATGTCCCCGTTTCTCGTTAGGTACGGCGAGAATTTATCCATGATAGCAAGTTTTCTCGATGGCCAGTACGTGGCGTCCTTCACCACACTCGTTGTTTTCTTAGGCTTCCTAGTCACCCCTCCACAACCTTAGTCTCCGGCATGGGCGGGGAATGTCTTCGCCGTCTGCAAGAGGCCTGCACAAAAATACAGACACAGTGATTACAAAAGCAAGCACAAACACACACGATACAAAGCACAAACAAAGTTCCACTGGTAACGCCCGGTGATGGTCTCAGGACGTGAGTGCTGTCGTTCTCTCGGTTGCTGCCGCGGTCGTACAAGAACGCCTGCACCGCTGCCGCCAAATGTGGGCTTGGTTAGGTATGATGTCTCAGTCCCTTCGTTGCTAGCACCTGGGAACAGCAATAGTATGCTGCCACCAGAGTTGTGCCCTTCCGATTCTACCCGGCAACCTGTGCCCGCCCCAGAGGATGGGTAGATAGGTATTAAATAGTTGGGTTGCTAGGTAGGGTCCCCATGAACCCGGTGGATTTAAAAATGAAACATGCATTTTCACAACCTTGAAGGTATCTAATAACCCAATTTTGATGTTCCCATTTCCAAAAATTGTCCGAAGCCATCCATATCGTAGCTATTACAGATATCATCACCTCTATAAGTATTTAGCAACTGTAACTTTTGAGTCATGAATATTATTGTACTAAGTAACTCAGTACTTCTACAATTATAAAATGAGGAATGAGCTTAAGTTGTTGCTTTGGTAATTCAAGGAGTTTAAACATTAAATATGCACAAAACATTGAAATCAAGTGAATAACAATGATAATTAAATCATAAGTTCAGATTACAAATAGATAATATGTGTATAACATACTAGTCAGCATAGTCATCGTCGTCTTCACTGACAAGATGCTCATCATTGTCAATCTCTACATCATCATCATCATTCTCCTCCTCAACCTTCTTAATTAAGTCAATGAGTGAGGGAGGCAAAATAGGTCCACATGACCAAACTGGCTCCACAAAACCCTCCTCCGTCTTTACCCATCGTTGGTCATTGTCATAAGGTTTGGGTCGCCAGAAGCAAGCCTGGTTAGCACGCTTGTAGATGGCAAGCCTATAATTGACCCTGCCAACATGGGGAACTAGACTATTCCTGCAGGATGGAAGGCGAGTCAGGTCAACCTTAGATTTAGTGGTAAGATTTTCATTTTCTCCCACCATCTTTCTGAGCATCTTGGCTCGCACCACATCCACAGAAGTTTCCCGACCCTGACCATACATGAGGCAAGTAAAAGCCTCCACATCTGTCATCACCTCCGACTTCACTGTCCAATCATCACCAAGTTGTCTAAAAGCCTTATGATACTTGGGGTTTTTTTGGAGCTTCTTCAGTGGTCCTACTTTTCCTTTGCCCTTGAATGCACTGGTGCAGTCCTCACCAGAGAATACATAGAACCCAAGTAGTGTGGTGCAGTACTCTGGTTCCAGTGACTCCGCCAGCTCTGTCACATTGATAATCTGGCGATGTTTGCCCATGCCAATATCAAGGAAAATAGTCAGGCTAATGGAGTGTGAGTGGTGCAACATAATAAAAAAGATGTCACTATCTGGAGTCCTCACTACAGCTGACTTGTACCCGAGCTTGGCAGCATAGTGGAGGTACAGAATAATCCTGGTGTCTGTTTCCTCTTGGTCTGAAGACAATTCAGGGATCTCATTGGTCATTACTTCACCATTGGATGACTTCAACTGATATGCCTTCCCCTCCTTGACTATAACTGCTGTCCCACACTTTTGGAGTCTTGAAGCTGCCACTTTGCTTCCCCATACCCGGAACAGCAGCTGGCAGAGCTGTCGCTTGTTGTCTTCATTGGCTAGGAACAGCTTAAAGTCTGCAGGTTTCCTGGTGGCTGGGCCATCAATGATGTACTTGTGAGAGGAGCCCCGACGTACCCTCTCCTGTGCCTTGATTGAGTCTTCATGGTAACAGTCTGTGGAAAACATGAAGTTTTTCTTGGCAACCATACAATCCAGCACCTGGAGGCAAATGCCACCGCATGTCTGAGGTAGATTAGTGAGCATATACCAGAGCGCCATACCATCTTGAATGTGAATAGCATCGTTTGGATAGGACACGTCTTCCGTAATTTCATCCAGCAAAAAGTGTAGCATGGAAGCTTTGTTGGTTTTGGCAAAGAAACCATCAGGGGTGCCAAGGCTAGGAGGAACCGGAGTGAGAGAATAATGCATGAGTTCATCAAGGCTGAGAGGCTCATCCAGAAGTTGTGATTTGACAAGGAGCATGAAAGCCAGATTGCTTTGCTCACTGTATTGGATGAGTTTTCCCTGTGAGGATGTGAGCTTGACTGTCTTATTGGAAACCTCCATGGTTTTAAGCTTCTGTCTCTTTATTGGTTCAAAGAAGGTTTTTTCAGAAGACCCATTCTGGAAGCGATTCCTGATGAAAGCTTCTTTGGCTGTTTTACCAACTGTATCAGCTTGAAGAACATCAATCTCAACATCAGGGGAAACTGGAGCACCAGATGCTATATTATACAGATGGTCCTTGTCATTGATATCGAATGGGTTAGTGAAGTTCTTAATAGCTTCAAGTGTTCTCTGCACAGCATTTTCACTCTTCTTTATCTCAGCAGCCTCAAGTTCGCGATGCTTTCCAGCTTTTGGACACTCAGGGTCTTGGATGAGTCCGCACATCTCAAGCATCCTTTCAAAATACTGAGCACGAGTGGATGTTATGCGGCACCAGCGCTGATAGGCACCAAACATGGAGAATAGGCCTACTAGACCCCTGTCTGACTTGGCAAACTTCATGAATGTCTCCTCCATGGTCTTGTCGACTGCACTGAGTGCACCAGGAATGAGTGATCGTGCCACAGCAATACCACCATTCTCAAGAAGCTCTTTTGCACCAGGGTGAGATAGGTCAATGTTGGTGAGGAATGCCTCCAGCCAGACCAAATACCTGGAGTAATTCGGACCGTCAAAGGCAAAAAACAGGTTAGCCATTTCCCCATTACACTTGTGGAAGAGTTTCAGGTTGTTGGTTTTCACAGAGTAAATAAGCATCAAGATGAGACGGGCATGATCAATAAAGCCAAACCAAAAGCTAGCAGTCTTGCCCAAGAGACCAGTGCGAACCTTTTCCTCAAATTTCACATAGTTGCTAATAATGGAAAGAGTAGAAGGGTCTTGGAGGACAAGGTTAGTGTTCTCTCTGTTGCACAACTTGACCAGGTTGAAAAGCGCAACTGGGTTGTTTACCTGAACACTTTCCTCCTGTTCAAATTTTTCCATCATTAGACGCTCCAATGCTTCGCAGACTGTTTTGAGACAATATAGTGCCTTGGCATAAGCTTTACCGCTAAGGACACTATTCAGGCAGCCGCTGGTGACAAGATCAGCCTCAAGGAGAATCTCAGCATAGCCTGAGCCCTTAAATTTGTGTCCAGTCAACATACCCATATAATTCATCACAGTGTGGAACTGTCCTGGAGTGACTACATGCAACTTGTACTTCTCAGGAAATTTCCATATGAGGGGAAGAGCCTTCATGCACCCACCAAGATCAAAGGTGTTGAGGATGTACTTTTGTCCTACTTCAGCAGTGGCTTCTTCAGACTGCCTTAGCAGATCCTGTATGACACAGTACTCTGTGAATGGCTGGTTGATGGGGGTGAAGTAATCAATGGTTGACTTCCTGGTGGGCTTCATACCAGTGGCTGATACAAATCCACCAAATGCTGGAACTGGTTGTTTCCCACTGCTTCCCACCATACGAGCCAAAAGCCAAACACGATACTCATTTAAACTTTCATCATACACTCTATCATTCTCAACTGGAGGTGTGAATATAGCACCATCCGGGAATTTGGGGCCTACCCTGCTATAAAGAGACAATGGAGGAAGTATTTCAGGTGGATCTACCTTGAGTGATCGACTCTTAGCACGGTCATAGAGTGGCAGTGTCCGCTTTGCTGTTATCTGGAAACCAGGTTTCAATTCCTGAATCATAATGCCACCTGTACTATTCACAGTATTGGACCCATGTACACTTGTAGTGATTTTATTAAGGTTGTCCCATTCAAGATGAAACACTTTATTACTAATGCCAGTGACAATCTGAGGAGTCAGGAAAGATGACACTTCATCAACAGCCTTTGCCATGGCACTCTCAAGCTCCAGGCCAAAGTTGTAGGACTCCGAGTGGCCAAGTCGGTTAAGGATGATGGTTAGCTGTTGCTGCGATACAGGTGCCGGAGTGTGCAGCATAATAGGATATGTTTTGGCAACTTCCATTCTCCTTTTGTCACAGCACGGCATATATCCTGGCCAATAGACAGTACAAGTCGTCTCATCGTCTCACTTTTCTCCCCAATATCTGCCTCTCCAGATAAAACAATGTTGAGGAATTTGATGAGATTTGGAGGGAGTAGATCCTCAGACTTGATTTCAAGGTCATCAGCTGTGGGAGGCCAGGGTAAAGGCTTATGCTTATTGAAGGCTTGTAGGATCACACCTCGAAGATGATGAGCAACATCCTCATACTTATCTCTGGAGCCAAGCTTGTAAGCATACGCTACAGCATCTGCAACTGTCATACTGGCATTGTAGACTAGATTAAAGGTGATGAAGCCTCTATCACCTGGCTTTACTTTAGCAAACGCAATTCTCGTACTGATTGTATGATCCACAAGTCGACTCTTTAGTTTCGTACCGCTATAATCAATCATTGGGTAGCCATTTTTCTCTAGTTCCTTGTTATACAGGAACTGCAGAGAGGAGAGCCGCACAACTTCATTATGATTAATGACATAATCCTCAATATAGTCCAGAACAGATTTGAATGCTTGTTGATGAGCAGTAGTCTTGCGAATCTGTTCTGTGTCAAGGTCACGAATCTTGGTTCGCTTCTCTGCACGGACATGATTGTAATACTTCGTATTAAATGAAATACGACAGTAAGGGTGATACTGAGCTTCAGCGGCAAACAGATCTATACCTTTCACCTGACGATAAAGATGGGTATATCCCAAAGCTAATGCTCGAGGTTCAACCTCTTTCCAAGTGGCAGGCTTGTTCTTCCAAGATATAAACTTGATTCTTTCCTGAGTCTTCCCAGACACCTTTTTCTCAAGCTTTTCACAGAATATACATTCTGGTGGAAACAGTGGCCCTGTAGCAGGAGATGACAATTTTCGAGGAGAGCGTGAGATCCGGGATTCAGTTGAAGTGCTCGGTGTATCACTCAAACGGTCTAAATTTTTTGTGAAGTATTGGTAGCACCCTCTGTGATACCCAACTGTTTCTAAATCCATACCGTCAAGAGACTCAGGGACAAGACGACAAACATCTGCCATTCGATAGGGTGAAGTATGAGCCTCAGCTAGTCTTCTATCACGTACAATATGAAGTTGTGCGAGCTTATCGGCTGCTGATCCCTTGATGTTAATCAGTGATGTAAATGGGCCATGGTCAATATCAATCATGTGTACAATGCAGCTTAGGGGAGGGTGCTTCTGGCTTTCTTGTTGCCCCATTGGATTTCTCTTTCTTTTCCTGGTAGACATGATGTTGTATATAGCTACTAAACTGTGAAAACAACACGAAGACAGTCAAGTACATCATAAAACAATAGATTGCTCACCTACCTTGACTGGTTCACCTGTACCACATGTGCTGACAACCCAATTATTGCCCACCCAATATGATAAGATAGGTGTGACCACTTAAGATAGAAGTGAGATTTTTCATGAAGAATATTTATTATAATATGGATTCATTTGTACTAGCTAGTAAAAGAGTGGTGTACTTATGTATTGGGCACCCGGAGGTATTAACCATCATTAAATGTATTATGACCACAAAATAGGGTTTCGGACAATATTTAAAGTTGGGAACATCAAAATTTGGTTAATAGATACCTTCAAGGTTGTAAAAATGCAAATTTCATTTATAAATCCACCGGGTCCATGGGGCCCCTACCTAGCAACTACTTTAAAATTCATAGAAGAAACGAACACACAACGAATTGGGTGACGTGACACAGACTGACTAACAACCACAAGGTCCAACACTTAAATACAAAAACAAACTCCACCCACTTCCTACCACGCATGACAATAAAACTTAACCAATAATACATAACTATAAAACTCAACATAATAATGATACAGTATAAGTCCACACCCCCACATATAATTGTTCAATCTTCCCCTCTGATCTTCTTCATGTGGGCTTGCCCACACTATGTATTTATTTCTCGTTTTCTGTTCAATGTACGCTTACTTTGTTGTTGCAGTTGAAACAGACACCAACAGACAGCTCATAAAAACCAAGTTTCAAGAAAAAAGACCAACCAGGAACTGAGAAACAACGGTATAAACCTTACGGCTATTCAGCGAAATTCAGGGGCGACCGTTGCAGTTACGACTCAAAAATATTCCCCCAGCGGTATACTACGGGCTTCCCCACATTAGAATGCCATATTTTCCATTTTTATAAAAAATTTTATATTAATTTTTTTTGTATCCTATTAAAAAAAAACAACTCAGTGTAATGTTGTTGTTTTTTAATGTGGCTTGTACCCTGTGTACAAATATGAGTTTATTCTGGCCATCCAATAGACCGTCTGCATTAGGCGTGGCAAATAGGGGGTGGAGTTTCCTGTCGGCCATGTTGGTGTACACGTTGCGTGCTGACTACCGATGATTTTAGACTCCAGCGGTTGGGGATGAGCAACCGCAATAGCAACAAGGGGTTTCTGCCAGGTTATACGGCTTCACTGCAGCATACCAGTAAAGTGAGATACGAGCAAAAGCTAAGTATAATAGGTGGCATGGATCCATATGAATCCTGTAGAAGTGAGTGGCTGGACGATGTCGATCTATGGCCAAGCATCACCTCAGTAAACATAGCTATGTACTTGCTTATCACCCCAAGCCCATATACTGGAGATGATTTACTTAATTATAAAAGTATGGATTGTTACAATAATTTCCTGTCTGGATGGGTAAGGGAAATTTTGGTCAAGGTCCCAAAGGATGATGTTAGATTAGTCATTGCTAAAGTAAGTTAGCCATAATCATTTGGTGCATTTTTCATGTACAGTATTATTTTAATGATAGGTTAATCATTCACAACGAATGAGTGAAAAGCCTCTAACTCCTTGGGTCATTGCTGAGGCTGGTGGAAAGATTGTGGCTGGTCATTGCGATCGCATGGCAGGATTAGGGGAAACATGCTCACATGTTGCAGCCATGCTTTGGGCCATTGAATCAGGTATTCGCCTAAGAGATTCTATGACTGTAACACAAAAAAAAGCGTACTGGGTGATTCCCAACGGAGTCAAACAAGTCCCCTATGCACCTGTGAAGGAGATAAATTTTGTAGGGAAAAGGCAAATTCATAAACGCGTCACTCCGACTCCATCCCGTAGTTGTTCACCGTCCCCTATGTATCAGTCATCAACATCAAGCCCAACTCCAGGTTTTACCTTTCCCTCTAGAAGGTACATAGTCAATCTAGTTCAACTTCAGTCCATTCGTCTTCATCTCCATCAACTTCTCGTTTGTTACAACCACCTACAGATGAAGAAGTGAAAGAATTTTTTTCATCATTGGCATTGACTTCCTCCAAACCAGCAATACTGTCCATCATTGAGCCATTCAGCTCAAATTATGTCCCAAAATCTTTAGATGAAAACCTTCCAATGTGTCTCCTTCATTTAATGAAGCCAGAGAATCTGAAAAAGGACTATGGAGAGCTCTTGACACTGGCTAAACAAAGTACAGTCACCGTTACGTGCACTCAAGCTGAAACTGTGCAGAGTAAAACTCTCTCTCAATCAAAATGCCCATTATGGCACCGTATGAGAAGTGGTCGAATCACTGCATCAGCGCCTATCATGCAAATGAAGCTTCACCCCCAAAAAGTCTCATAATGACAATATGCCATCCGGAACTTAAGAAATTTACGAGTGCAGCAACATCATGGGGCTCAGAGCATGAAAAGACAGCTCGAGATATGTATGAATGTTTGTCAACTAGTGCACATGAGGAATTTAATGTATGAATGGTATTTTTGTTTCTTTTGAGTTCTTATATGTGATGTTTCTGTTGTATAAAGGTTGAAGAATGTGGTCTATTTATTAACCAAGAGCATCCTTTCCTTGCTGCCTCTCCTGATGGATTAGTGACCTGTTCATGTTGTGGAGAAGGTTTATGTGAAATTAAAGTATGTTTAGAACTCAGCTGCCATTGAATAAAAAAAAGAATCATGAATATGTATCAACCCTGAATTATGTTTATCTTTTTGTAAAGGTTCAGTGCCAAATCTTTTGCACAAAACGTAGTTATTGTGACTTTATAGTGTGGACAGAAAGAGATATTCATATTGAACGTGTTTATCCTGATGATGAGTTTTGGTCCCGAAATATGCCCAGAGTTCAACAGTTCTTTACAACTGCCATCTTACCAGAATTGTTGGGAAGATTTCATTCAAGGAACGAGCAACCTGCCATAAACCTTAATGAACCTTCTGATTGTGGTCCAGTGTCAAGTTCAAGTCAATCAACTTCAGCACAGACTTACTGTTATTGCCATGGGCCAGATGAAGGAGACATGGTAGGATGTGATAACTCAAGTTGTGTCCACCAATGGTTTCACCTGGAATGCCTTGGCTTGAAATCAATGCCGAAGACAAAGAAATGGTTTTGTCCTGAATGCCGCAAACTACCTGAATTTCAAATGAGGAAGAAAAGGAAAATAGCTAACTAGCTGGCTAACAATGTGGTTATAATCATAAAACTACTTGTTCATTGTTCACTGATTGCATATGTTTAATAAAATAAATAATGATAAAGTACTAGAATATCCATTCAATCAAAAGGAATAACTGAATCACATATATTCACAAGAGCACAAGACACAGTAACAATTTTGTCCAGTGTAGTTTCTTTGCCATCCGTTGAAATTACAAAATCTATAGGTTGAGTGTCACTAAGTAATGAATACTTTTTTCTCACATTCCCAATTACTCGTTCGACGTGTATACGTACATTGGCTATACTTCTTGTCTGCTCAACTGCAATTGGGTCCAACTGTTTCTTGTTCTTGGTAAATGCAGGAATCACTACTTTAGAAAATAACAATGCTACTGATTCTTTAATATCAAAGCCCCGGTCTGCAAGTATGGTATCTCCAGGCAACAGATTGTCATACAGGTTAGAATGCTCCGTAAGATGCTTGTCGCTTGTTCTGCCACCCCAGCCATTTGATATAAAACTAACAGTACCTTGAGGAGTAATTCCAATTAAATATTTAACAGTATTGTGATGCTTATAGGCAGAATATGTCTGTGCCCTAGCTAACAGACTTGTAGGACGATCCAAAAATATTTCAAAACAATCGATGATCACCACGCAACTGGGAAAGTTTTTACGAAATGCCATTGGCATCGTCTTTCTCAAGACCTCACGGTCAGGCCACCTTATTAAAGGCTTGAGCTTTGAATGTAATAAGTCAACTACACGTAGAAATGTACGACTGATGGTCGAATTATGTACATTGAATCTATACCCTATGTCTTGAATTTGTAAATTCAGACGCAGTCTTATCAGCGTTACTATCAATTGCTGAAATGGAGAAAGTGTTGAGTTTCCGCCAACAGACAAGTATGGTTTAAACAGTGTCATAAGTAAACTCCATGTGCTTAACCCTGTATAGAAGACCACTTTTTTGTCGTTGTCTTTAAAACTTTCTTCTTTCATGGAGCACTCTAGTAGTGCTGACTGAAGCTCAGAAACAGTCTTTTTTAAAGCTATGTTCTCTTTCTTCAATTCTTCATTCTCCTTTTGCAGCTTTATCATATTATCAAAGCTTTTCTCTACCAAACCAAATGTAATATCAGTTTCAATGGCAATAGATGAAAATTTTAAAACAGCCGCTTCAACGCCTAAAGTAGACCCTATCTCATAATTTTGTTTATCAGTTTCAGCTACACCACTCTCAGCTGAGGTATCCACCCTTAATCTTCTTCTCTTAACAGCGCTCTCATACCTCTCGGATGTAGATTCTGAGGTTCGTTTATTGGTACCTTTATATCCTAGCTTTACAGAAGGAGCCCAATCAGGGTTGTCTATGTTATAGAGCTTTGAAGGAACACCGCTGATAAAATGATCAGAACATACTCGAATGTTGTAGTACTGCTCAGAGGAAATATCTTCTCTTCTTATCTTTGCCAACCCAGATTTCTGTCTTTTCCTGGAGAGTGACTGGTTTCAGTTCCCTGGTGTGTCAAAACTGTAGGTAATCGGAAGAAACTCTTGTTTTTATCTCTTTTACTGCGATTTCCACAGCCAACTACAGCACAAATCACCATGCTTGACACGCGCGGTTGTACACCAACATGGCCGACAGGAAACTCCGCCTCTTAGTTACCACGCCTAACGCAGACGGTCTATACGTCTGAATTCAATTTTTAGATACCGAAGCTTATTGTTGATTTGTATTCACAACCCCCTGAGCGCGCAATTTATTGTGGACAAAATTCCGGATGGTGATGGTGCTAATTAGAACTGGTAAGCAAACACTGAAGAAAAGTTACTGGTGCGAGTGAGCCTGGCGCGGAAGAGTAGAATACTTCTGGAATGTACTGGAGGGTCCTAGACGATGAAGAAGCGGTGATGTATTAATGAAGCCTGGAGTCACTCGTTTAGAATAGATATATCATGGCTCACATGCAGGAGAATCTGCTTGGGTGTCTTTGGAGAGCTTGACTAAAGGTTGGTGAAGCGGGTAGATTTTAGAAGCAGTTTCAGTGTGCAAACTTCAACTTCTCAGGAGTTTTGTGGTAATTTTTTCATCCCTGTTACTGTTGTGAAAGATGAATAATATATATGATAATGAATGTGAATTATTACATTTGTTATTTTATTTTATTTATTCACTAATTTATTATTTTATTTCTATACTATTTTATATTTATAATTTCGGCTATTTATTATCAATTATTATTAATTGATATAGCTATTTAAAATATACCTGTATCAAATTTTAGATTATAGTACTTAGTCTAATCTACCTCACAGGATTTGGATAATCCAATATTTGAGAACCAAATAAACTATAACAACCATAGGTGTGAACCGTCAGCACGATCTGAGCACATCCACTCTACTCTAAAAAAATAAACTAAACTAAAAAAAAACAACCTAAGTTTATTGAAAACTACGTGTAAAAAATAGTAAGCTACCATATAAGGCTCAAAAGATAGTTTTTCTGGAGAATAGTCCATAATGAAAATTCTGACATTTTAAGGGACTCTGTAGATTGGTGCAGTTTGATACTACCATTGATACCTGAATGGCTGCCAGTTTGGAGACGTGTTGTTGATAGACAGACAGACAGAATGAGTGAGTGAACAGACTACAGCCCTCACACACATGCAACTCTGGGGGTTAATAATAGTAAATGTTGATTTAGACCAACAAAAGATAAGTCTGGATGTCAGGGACCGCCCCCCAGGTGAGCTGATAGCAGTCTAAACAGGAGGAGGTCGGTGAGGATAAACAACAGTAGCCAACAGCAACCATTCATGTTTAATGAACCGTTGAATTGTTTATTTACACATTTGGTGTTAATTATTAGTTGTTTACTGCGAATCTTGACTATAACTTATAGTGATTAATGTCAATAGCTCAGTCTAGCAGAGGTTAAAATAGCTTTATTTCGATTGTTCAATCTCTTATTCAATTAAAATTTAACTCTACACTTCTCAACCAGGGCTAGCTAGGCTCGGATAAGTGTGATAGTAGCTAAGGTTGGGGCAGAAATCGTCACAGTGGAGTACACAGAAAGTTGTGGTAAGTATACATTACCACAAAACCTCATGGAATTTTTTTGCTATGAATTTATTTTTATCCTTCTGTTTATTGTGAGTGGGTCTAGAAAAAGGGACCTTATGATGCAAAGAAAAAAATTGAGTTTTTTAAGCTATTAGTAAGCTACACTTCACCTCCACTTGGTGCAAAAATACTGGAGGGTAAAACCTTCAAAGCAGAGAACTGGCAGTTGAACTGGGCTGTATTCAGCAAAGCAATTGAACTAGAAATCGAGAAAACATATTTGAATTGTCACTTCCAGTATAATTGACATTCCGTTTACTTACCCGCATAACGAATATAACCAAATCTTGCAACCGCATGAAGTTGACAGAGTTAATGAATGAACGAATGACAAGATGACTACTGTAACCCCTCAAGAGCACACTGAAGGTTAGCTAACACAGAAAGTCCCTTTCATTATTCAGTGCCTTTCATTAGTATGAATGAGAGTAATGTGGATTCTGCCTGGATGAGGTAATTTAGCTGCTTGCTCTGAGGTAATATGCCCAATTCAGCATCACATCTTTGAATGGAAGTGTTAATAGATGTTACATTAACCACTCATTCTTACTTTCAACCACTACACTTGTCAGGTTTCCATGGACTACTCACTGAATTCATACTAATGAAACACAAAAACTCTTGCTACAAGGATGTGCTCCTTGACCATATTACACAACACATGCACACACATACACCATTCAGACTGCCCTATCACTGAAGTTTAGCGTGTAGACTCTAACACAAGTATTGTGTGCTTGCCTTCTGAATTTATGTCCGTAGCAACCTCCATTGATGATTCTCATGTCATCTCTGCATCACATAGAGATATTAGGTAGTCAATTATATCTTACAATCAGTGACAAAATTTTGCTTCTATACCAAGTTGTGGCGAAACACATTGAATTTTCAATAAATTAGTAATTCACACTTTACATCTTAAAATCTCAATTTCTTAAAGTGAGGCTGCTAACTCCACCCAAAAAATATATTCCTTGACACACTTGGGGAGGTTGAGTACTACACAAATACAACTAGCTACTGTTTGAAACCAATAACTGCTCCCACAGTAAAAAGTGAGATAATTCTTAAAACTTAAAATAAAATCTAGTAAGTTCAAACCGCCCAATCAAATTGCTCAAAATGTGGTGAATATATTTCATGTATACCTCATAGACAGCATATATTTTTTGCCCCAAGCTTCTTTAAACGGTCCAATCAAATTTACAATTGATTGCATTTCCTATGGCCTAAAGCCATGGTACCAGTTGGCTGCACCACTCGGTACGGTCCGTACAAAATTTACACTATCATCAGGCCTTCAGCTCTCAGTTGTGCAAATCCCATAATTACCTCTACCTAATAATGTAACCTACATATTCTTATTTCCAATGCAAAAATTGTACATAATATAAGAAAAATAAGGAAGGAGTTCTGAGGATGATTCACATCTTGTGACTGTGTGGGACTTTCATCTACACTTATGTAAAGCTAGATCATTTCTATTCACAACCTATAAGTCTACCATTGAGCTAACATTTTACAATCAGGGAAATATTTTGAGCAAATCAATAAAATTCAAATTTTTGAAGGGGCCATAATGGAAATTGATAGAGTCATCTGTATGAGTAATAGCATGGGAAACCGTTCTGTTCGGGATTAATTGTACGAGTAACGCGATGTAAATAGCATGAGGCGAAGCCAAGTGCTATTTCAATTGCTTTATGAGTGCTATTGATCCCACATAGCACAGGTTACCCGTGCTATCACTCGTTAATAGCAGGTCAGGTCAGAAATCATTTGCACTTGTAGCTACACTATATCACTCACTCACTACGGTATTTCAGGAATAGCTTCCTCTGGAACTTCGTTTTTAACCTACAGCCCTTTCTAATCTGTTGAAAAACATTCTGTCTAATACGGGTAGAGCTTCTGTGGTAAAGAATGACATTGTCTCTAACTAGAAACAACTTGAATTGTACGTCTCCAAGATTAATGCTGCATGCGTGTGCATTCACCCGTACTATTTCACTTAGCTACCATGGTATTTCATTTAGTTTCCACTTGGTTTCTGTGCTATTTCACTCAGTTACATGCTATTCCACTCTCCCAGTGTGATTTCAATTAAATAACGATTATTCCAATATAGTTTTGAATGGGAAATTCATGTGCCATACTATTAAGAATGAAATAGTTAAAAAAAATTATTTTTGCTTTATAGGGTTGGGGGGGAGCCCAAATGGCCTTAGAACAAAATGAAAGTAACTGCAGCAATAACAAAAGATCTGGCCTAAATAAGGCAAATAAACGATTTACAATATACTAGCTCAAGCTATATTTCAACTATTAACTACTTTCTTAAACATGAAGGTCTTGTACAAAAGGGAGTAGCCGGGGACATATTTCGCGATAAGTGGAAAATGGCCGCTGACAGTTTTTGTCACAGACTACCCTTTAGTAGCATTACAGCAACTTAGTGCACACAAAAGCTTGGAAACAATGTCACATATAAGTCATGAGCATCTTAACAGAAGACAAAATAAAAAATAAAAACAAGGAAAAAACAACAAATGGCGGGCTATGAAAAAGTACTGTTTGCCATTGACGCAGCTAAATTCAACTGCAAAAGATATACAGCGTGCTGTCAGAGTTCTCCAAGATACTATCCTGAGGGTTCATCTTTAATCAAAAAATACTTTGGTACTTACCCATGGCATTGATAGACGAACTTGAGTATTACTCACAAAAATGATTACATATAGCTGTTTTTTAGTTAGGGCACTTGTTGTAAACATGGTGTGGATCGACTTGAAAGGATAGTGAGCTACGTATAATGGAGGATTCTCTTTGCGCAACTACTTTATTTTAGTTTGAATAGGAGCTAGAGGTCAAAGAGCATGCAGGGGATTCTTCCTTTTATACCCGGACCTCCGAAAAGAGTTCAGAATGTAGTATACGAGGCCACAGATTTTGCGTACAGAGAATAGCATTGAATTATAAAAGCGACCTCTACGTTTAACAGGTCACTTGAATCCATAATAATAAAAAGGACAATCACCAGGACTATGATGACAATTAGCAGGTGAATGACATTGCCAGTAAGATTAAGTTAAATCTTGCAGCTTAAACTAAACTAGTCATTAGATAAAACACTCTATAGAATTTGATAAATATACTGATGACTCATGTACAGATCTGGCCAACAAATACACATCCATAAAGCCAGTAAGTTGCTTCTTACCCAGTAGGAGGAGCTCATGACAACAGAATGAGACGTGAAATTCGTTGCTTATTATCCATACTAAATTAGACTCCTACATCACAAATAGGGTCTGACTGTCCCGCTCGAGAGTCGCTGCCACCAAAATCCAGGTAGTGGCTCTTGCTCATCTCAAGTAATCCGGCTCCTTTATAACGCTAGGGTGGCCAGAGCTCGTCTCGCAATCGCGCCTCAAGTAATAGCGGTTTAGAACTATTCTTGAAACTATTCTATTCTAATTTGACACGTGCGTTGCTTGCCCATTTATTGGTCAAGGACGCACGTGCCGACACAAAAGATATAAACATCTGGTCACAAAAATTGCATGACGTCCACTACCTACACTAACTATATGATACAAAAATTACTCAATATAAATGCATACACAAAATAACATCCACTGTCTGTTCTACCAGTTCATTTCTCTTCTCTATTCTTTTGAGTCCTCTCTCCTTCATTTGAGGCCAGACCCACACCTCCTTAAATGTCTTAAAATAGATTTCATCAAGTTTTATCTTAATGTTCCCTGTAGCGTGTTATGTATCTCGATTCCTTTTAGATGCATTGGCTAGAACCACCATGATGTAGGCTCCAGTATTGACTACAAACTGTTGCGTCAAAAACCCACTCACAGTAGCGTCATCAAACACTAGCCTAACCCAATCGCAAATCTTAGGCCTTTCACCACTCACAATACCCTGTATGCTCGCAATGCCTGTCGCACCCATGCCAATCACACCCAGATCTACTCTCATTTCTCCTTGCACTCAGGGAAGTCAGGGAATCTACACTCATAAGACTGTGACCAAATCTGAGGCACTTGTAGCACTTTACTACCTCACTACTGTTTTTCTTGGCTACCCTTAAATGTTCAATTGAGTGTTGTTGCCAAGTTTTAAAGGTCACTAATAGTGCCCACTCACAGTAACGTCATCAAGTACTAGCCTAACCCAATCGCAAATCTTAGGCTTGTCACCACTCACAATACCCCACACTCGTTCAAGTTGGAGGAATGCTTGCAATGCCTACCACTCCCATGCCAATTACACCCAGAACTACTCTCATAATTTCTCCTTGCACTCAGGGGATAAGTCAGGGAATCTACACTCATAAGTGTTGATTACACTACTGTCTATGAGCACTTGATCTATTATTATAAACTGTCTTCAATAGGACATCATCAAAGGTTGTGACACGCATACTAAATCCCCTAGCCAGGGTCTTTTAAGTACAAAAATCTATCAATTTGTGTCATGAATTTGGTACTCATCCAGTCTACAAACGGATTATTCTCCACCTGCCTCCTATTCAACCAAACCTTCAACTAATCTAATAATATTTCATATCTAGTGTATGTATTTATATTCATTCTTACACGACATATTCACTGAAATTAATTATTCAATATACTATTATTGTATTATAACAAACAAAAAATTATATATCTTTAATCACTCCATATAATTTTTTTCAGTTGTTTATCTTTCTCTTTTTTTATTCTGTTTAGCTAGCTAAATTGAAAATGTGAACAGAAATTGGTTTACCATTAGATTTTATTGTCTTTCTAGTTTAACTTGTCCTATTAGGAAGTTTTGCTCTTCTCACAAATGGAGAGGAATAATCTTCAATCTGGGTCTTGCTTCTTGATTTCTGGAAGAACTGTGACCTCAACAATTATCATCACAGGATTCTTACCTGAAACATTAAAAACAGGAGTTACACAATCGTGATTTTATGGTGTTTATTTATTGTCTTAATTTTCATATTTTTTTATTATTATTGTATTTTACGTGTGACCCCTTTTTCCACCCGCACCACTGACTGTATAAGTTGGTAAAGCATTGATAAAATAAGAAAGTAATGAACCAGTGGACCATATGAGTTGAATGCCTTGAAAGCCAGCTACATTTAGTTCTAGAGCAGACCTATTTTCTCTGTGTACTCATTCGACGGGTAGGTTAAGTTATTCAACTACTTTTTACAATTAGTTGCTGTGGTCTACTTGGTTATAATTATACTTACAGCTAAAGTTGTGCCAACTTAATACTATTTGCCTTAGTATAATTCTTTCTACTGTGGTTAGTACAAAGTGTTTGCAGATCCAATTTTTTTTCCCTCACAACAACCTGTCAGCCATTTTCTGCAGTGCATTCCTATCCGTCATTAGTCTGTTGATAATAAGATTCTTTTGCTTGATGACTTCCTTTGAAACATTTTGTTCTTTATAAAGAATTTTTGATATTTCCTCCAAGATTAATCTTTCAAATCCTGAAATTAAAGAAGTATCATTAGACTATAGTTCTATTAGACTATCTTACCTCACAAATTGTCCAGTCAGTTAACAATTTTTTTCCAGGGCTCTAGATGTTGGTCCCTTGAATTTCAAGTAATGATATACAATGTTGATGAGTGATATAGTCACAACATCTTCGGTCATGACCTCAGGTGCTGCCTTGTTAACAGGAGCTCTCATTTCCAGGAGGATAAATTGGAACAAGAAAGTCTAAATTAACACGGTAAATAAAACAACATATACATTATAATCATGAAGTTGCTGTGTATAGAACTAGTGGCCTAGTAGTGCACAAACTATAAGCAAACCAGCCTAGTTTTAATACACTGCACATATAGTGATGTGGCAAATGCTAAAGAAAATCACTGAACCAATTTCGAGTTTTATTCATAATCTAGATGTATCAATAATACGTTGATTATAGCTATAGTGTGGTATGTTGTTTTACTATCACAATTATAATTTTACCTGAAAATAATGTCTCAGCTCTTAACTAGAGGTCTAGAAAATGATTCAAGAGAAAAGCTATCAAAAACATATTGCAGAAAGAAGATGTTTACAGAGTCTAAAAAAGTATTTGAGATATATTCAGGATTTAAGGTTTGTCATTCTAATACAACTTTTCTGTGTTAAAGTCAATGAATATCTTTGAGGAGGGGAAGAGATTGAGAGAATTATCTAATACACTGGAGATGCTAGACAAGCTAGATTTCTCGCTCTTAGAAACTCAGCTATGAGGAGCTCGCTAGGCCCTGCCCATAACCTTTTTTTTTTTAGATTCTTTGTTTAGTGACATAAATAGACGTTCATACCAACAAAAAATGCACCAGTGAAAATCAAACGAAGTGTCTAGTCTCGCAAGCCAAACCCTTTACCTAACCATGTCTAGTTCACTTCGCTCTTTTCCTGAATATAAGATACACTATGCTGTACGATGTTATATAATACTCACTTTAGATGATGCAATATCTTTATACCACTTCGTCAAGGCTTCTCCAAATGAAACACCATTGATATGGCTAGATCAATTCATCCAGTTTTCAGTTGACGCTTGCCAATAGCTTGAATGATTTCCTTCACATGACAATGGTGTCGATCCCAGATTAATGAATAAAATAACAACAATAAATAGCTTAAGTCTTTCAATATCAAGCTTGAAAATATTATCAATTATAAATTTTTAATATTACCCAAGTTATAAGTAACTAACCAGAAAAATCAGATCGAATGGTTTGTTTTCGAGGATAGTTGGAAACAATGGTGCCGCCAGAGCGTAGCCTGTTAGAAGTACCTCAAAAATTACATCCCCACCAACAACCCAAATACTATTTTCAATGACTAGAAATAGTGACGCTTTTTTTCAACTCCAATACTTTCTAATTCCCACACGCTAAACGCTAACTCTGAGCTTGCGCATTGGGTCATCTGTGGTGTAACTATAGATAGAGAGTAGTCTTGTTGCCATAGCCCTTACAAATGCTTTGGTAAACTATTCATACCAGCTTTTGACTAGGGGAAATGTCTGGATTGTCTGTACAAATCGAGTAGGATACTGACAAGCCACAATTTCAAGGATTTCTAATGCGTTTGGCAAGTTCAATGACATTTTCCTGCCAGCGAAGCTTTCGAGCTAATTCTGAAATTCAGGTCTGCAACAAATACTGGAAGGGGTAGAATAAAGGGGCAGAAAGAGTGTCTGCTCCCCCCCTCCCTGGCTTAACAAATGGATAATTCAGTTTTCTTCAATTTGAAGAGGGTATCAAGAAATTAAAGTGATCTCCACATAATGTTGGGGAAAAGGGTGCAATATAATAGCAACTAACGTTGTGTTTTTGACCTTTTGGTGATCTCAGACCGGTCACTATTCACCTGTTAATATCATGCAAGTAGCTTTCTTCAAAAGAGCAGGAGCGATAGAAGTGGACCCCAGAGTCATTGCCTGGTTCACACAGGGGACACACTTCATGCAGAATATACGGTATGTATTATACATTGTTAAACTTCAGGATATTGATTGGCTTATGAATTCAAATCAATTTACAAAACAATCAAACCAAGCTGCTTATCACAATAGCCAGTATAACAACTACAAATCTCAATTGGTGTTTTTAGATCCCTCATTTCGGTGTCTATAGCTTCTATTTAAGAAGAGAAGATTTGATGATCATGATGAACATTGCTAAGGGATGGAAAAAAAATAAAAACTTTTAATTCTCTCCTCTCCCCCTACTTTTTGACTTGTCTAGCCATCTGAATTGCATTTGCTTTATATTGACAGTATAAAGCTCAAGAGCACTCCAGATACTATTAAAACTTACTTATACACAGATCATATAAATATGCTTGCAATACATGCACAAAAACATATTATAGCCTCTTGATCTGTATGATAGTTGAAATTCTCTAGGTCTTATCAAAATTTCAACATTTTGCCACAATCACTTAATTAGATGTGATAGATTTACGTCCTGTATTCAAAAAGTGTTACTAATGGCATTGGTTGGCTACATCTTAATCTAAGTCTTATGTGCTATTTTATAATAAGTGCCACACCCCATTAATGACTTATGAGTGATGGCAGTGATTTTCATCCCCAAACCATTGGACTATATTATTAATCAATTATTCACAATTTATCACATTCATCACAGCTTAAAATTTCTCCTTAAACATTCATCATGGTCATTTCATACATTTTAACATGGCTCAATACTCATAATGATTTAATTAGATACACTTTAAACAAATAACCAGGAGAAGCCATATTGGTAGAAGTCAACATTTGTGGCTTCACAAAAGGAAAACAGAATCATATAATAGCCTAGTACTCAGTGTTTGGTGTTATTGCTACAAGCTTTGCTTTTAAAGTGACTATATAATCTACAACGAAACCTAGATTATACGTAGTGAAGGCTATAGAAGACCCCATACTGTTTGTTTCTATTTCTTTACATGCAATTCAGGCAATTGGTTTTACTTAGTTTGTTCGTTTTTAAGTAGCAATGTGTTTATAAATTATTATTCATGAGGATAGTAGCAACCATATTATGGTAATATATCTCAGGTCAGACTAAGTTATGCAGGCAGTAACGAGTACTTCGAACTTCCTGCTTGCTACATGCTCTTTGGGTATTAATACTTCAGAAGCCATTTATAAGGCATAAACACGGGAGGGGATTTTTTTATTGAAACCATATTATCACTATTGGTGTTGCTAATACGTTTAGTCCAGACATATCGAGTTTATTTTGGTGCTTTAAAAGAAAGAACAAAAAATAACACTCAGAGTAGCAAGCTCTGAGCTGCTGTGGATACCAGTTGAGGAAAACTTCATGATGTATCCTGTAACACCAGAGCACAACTGAGGAATATTGCAAGTTAAGACTGACATTATGAAGGTGTGAAAGAAAAAACTAGAAATCCTAGCTCTAAGTTAAATTAGCTATTAGTTAAATTGAAACTAGCTCTGCTGTATAGTATAATTGAGCACAGACCATTTGTTATGATGAATTTGTTTGACATACGAAAGTTGAACTGTAATTGCTGTTCTTCAGGAATTCTGCTGAGTAATTAATATATAATAAATGATCTTAAAGAGAGTGATAAAATGAGTGTACAATTAAAATCACTGTTTGTCTACTGTGGAAGTAAGTAATTTCAACTAAATCAACCAATTCTCCAAAGAAAAAAGCACATGTACCTACTATAGGGTCACATTAAACCAACAAACAAAATATCGCAACAACCCCTGTCATATTTAACTAATCAGATTAGTAAAAATACAATTAACAAAATAAATATATAATTATCTGCTCTTGGCACAAATAATTTTACTTAACACTGTTCAATAGTAGATGAAAAGGAATGAAGACATCTTTGTTCTAAATTGTTTTTAAACTACTATACATATCTTACAGACAACAAGTAACAATATTATCCCAATCAATTTTTTCATACTCAAGAAAAACGTCTAAGGAATTATGGAATCAAATTCTTTGTAATCAAATAATTTAAAAAATGCCAACAAAAACAACAACAAAATGACTTAGCAATAACAACAGTTGGAGTTAGCTTTCTCAGTTCATGCTGTATGAAGTTTATAAAAATAGTGATTATAAAAGCTTTATTGAAACTGATGACGAAGGATACCCAGTACTTGATCAACAATGTGGTGATCCACTGGCGGTGGTGATGCATGAGCAATGATGATTGGTACCGTGACATTCTTGCTATGTCCCACGAGACTTCTAGCCTGGATTACTAAAAAGTAACTGACTGACATGACAGGGCAATTGGCTATACTGACAGGCAATTTGCATGGTATGTTGACAAAATTTTCAAGCAAAGATGTAGTACCTGGTGGTATACTATGTGAGCGAGATACTGCCAGATTATTTTTAGAAGACGTCTTGGCTCGGCCCCTCCCAGAGTAGTAACCTATTATTTTTGATAATGAAGCACGAATATAAATGTTTTTTGTAGACTCATTATCAATTTCCATTGTGATTGGTATAGCTTCTTCTGCAGCATACCCTGAGCTTGGAAGACTGCAGTTGACAGTAACTTGTCCAAAATTGAAGCAGCAACAAAATGTGAGGCTGCTGTCCAGTTCTACATTAATGGGTTGCATACAGAGCCTGGGAATATATGATCTTACATCAAGAGTGACTTTAGCATGGTGGTTAAACTTGAACATTGAGCTTTGAGTAATTGTTGCTTGCATTTCATAAACGATTTTACCAATACGACTCTTGAATGAAGGTGGAGCGTGATAGGGAAGTTGAACACTGAAGGGAAAACTGTGCTCTCCCGCTGGAAGATTTCCAGTAGGAGATCTCTCTCTAGACCACAAGACGCATCCTTGCTCTATATATCTCAGAGTATTTTGGAAAGTAGTATATCGCTTGTAGCCAGTAGATTCTGTCCATTTCGCTCGAGCAAATCCAAAAATTGTTATAGTTATATCTACGTATTGTTTTGGTTTGTCAGCGCTAACCAGTACGCTACCTTTCACAGTTGAGCCAGGGTAATAGTGTGGATCATCAAGAATAATCTTAATGGGCTTCACCATCTCCGCTAGTGGTTAACACCGGACTAAACTAAAGGCGAAAAATGAACGGTAGGAGAGTTGAACTGCATTTTTGTACAACTCGTAAGGGGCATTTCCGCTTGCAGTGATCACGTGCAAGTTAGCTATGTGATTATTCAGGCGTGGTAACCAAAGCGGAGCAGAAGAATCTCCGTATACTCGAATGTTGTGTCGGTTCTTTGATATCGAATGTCAATAACCATAATCACAACTAATTATAGTTCAGTTACTATAACTCCAACAATAACTGAAGTTAAAGAAATTATTAAATTAAACCTCAAGCAATGGAATATAACTTTACTGGAAGGAGTCAATGCAAATATCCAGGCAAGGCTAATTTTGACTAAATTAAAATACAGAGTCAGTTTATATAAGCTAGTTTTAAGTAAGTTGTAATAAAGTAGCAAAATATCCTTCCACATTTATTAAATTCAGCAAATTGTATTGCTATTGTAGCTAAATATTATTTTAACTAACGTCATTGTAGTTCCACCAAAAGTTTTAAATTTGGTTTAATTTGGCTGAGTGAAAATAGGACTTGAGTCATCATAGAATTGTGAATTTTCACTTTGCTGGTGCAGTAATTGCTAAATAGGTAATCAAAATGTTAATGTATTGTGACACCTCATTGTGCTTACTAAGTACTTTTAAATTATTTTATTCTATACAAATTTAATATACAGGGATTTTGCTGTACACAGACTCACTCATTCACTGAAAAATTGAAAACTGACAACTAATTGTGATATTCATTTAAACTTACTATGACCTTTTTCAGTGACAAAATCACTTTCATTTTTAATTAAAATAAATTAATAGTTCCAAAATGAGTGAAGAATATTGGAGCATGAATTAATTAGTAGCTAATTCCTCACTTTTTTGTCCTTGTTGGCTGAAAAAAAAAACACATAGACTAAGGCCTACCGGGCATTTTAAACTTTAAATATGTATACTTAAGCTTCAGCTATTGACAAAATTCAATTTTGTTGCAGCTGACAGCTGGTATTTGTAGAGTCTAGCAGTAACTAGCTGCTAATATTAGCCTGCCGTTGGATTAATGTGTATACAATACTTACATTCTGGAAGTACAGTAATTAGAGTGACTAGCCTTGCTTCATGTGAGAGTGTGGTTTGTATTTTCACATTAGTCAATTACACTAATAGATATGAAAAATCACAACAATAACATGCACACATTTTTTGAAACTCATAATAAACACTGAAAATGAAAGTTAATAGTAGGAACAGAGTCACATCAATCCACTGTCAATATTATTCCGTTTATTCCTCTACTCTCCAAAATTATCACTTGCTTGTCTTTAAAAGATTGAATGCTTTTTGCAGATAAGACAAAACTGAAAGACAAGCAAGTGATAATTTCGGAAAGTAGAGGACTAAAAGGAATACTATTGATAGTTGACACATGTGATTCTGTTTCCTATTAATTGGGAGTGATAATGCACAAATAGTCTAAAGAGTAACCTCCCACCCCCCCCCCCCCCCCCCCCCCCCCCCCCCCCCCCCACCCCACCCCCCATCCCCCCTTTTCAAAATCCTGGCTATGGGCCATTCATTCTTGGCTGTGCTTAAAATTTTTATTATTGGTAACTAAAATAAAGACTGAAAGTGAAATTTTTTAACTTGAAGAGTCTTTTCATATGACTTGATCAAGACAATTTAAGTTATGTATTAAAAACTAAGCATTCTTAAAAAATGCAGCAATTCAAATTATGAAGAGGGGTTGTAAGACCCCCTTGCCTGACCTCACTAGGAACGGCAACAATGCAAAATTTTACGAGAGGGCGATTTTGTAACCTTACAATTTCCTTCAGCATAATAGACTGAAGGGGTTATAATACAGAATAGCTGCATTGTATTGCAGAAGCCTTCTTAAAGTAAGTATGTACAAATGTTTATGACATGTGTGTCCTGCTGTTGCAGTGTGAAAACATTGAAAATGATACATCAAGTGTACATCCTGCTGTTGCAGTGTGAAAATATTGAAAGTGATACACCAAATACACATGGGATAAAGTCATAGTGAACAATATAGGGATGAGTAAGTAGATGGCCAAGCCAACAACTCCATTCAAAAAAACAACTGTAAACATGTCAAACTGATCCAATTTATAGTTCTCTTAACTTTTTCTTGGCAAATACTTCGCTAGATACCTAATGAAGCCTCATAGTTCCGTTAATGATCCCCGTAAATTATGAGTAAAATCACAAAAACTAGGAACATGTGTTTACTTAATGGAAGAGATATCATTTAAGAGTAACTCAAATCATAATTAGCAACCACATAAACACTTTAGTGGTTATTTTATAGCTACTTATGTAACATCAACACCCAGTTCTAAGTTAATATAGTGTACACATTTGGCTTCTCTTTGACTATATGGTCCATTGATGAGGAATCTCAAGAGGTAAGTTTCCAATACCAAATTAATTGACAGCCCCTGTGTGAATCCAGTGCTCACCTGGAGATTAGCAGGATCACTCTAACTAACCTTCCAATTAAAGGGAAAAAAAATAAAGAAGTTACACTGCCTGAAAAGTGTCCATTGACAACCATAACAAAATCGTAAATTAGCTTATAATGTATTGATAACTAGTGTGTTAACCTCTAGCTACAGCCTTGTACAATTTTTGTTAACTCAAGTTATAGAGACAGTTCAGGGCTCTTGTTATGGTTGTAAACGGACTCTATTCGCGCTGTGTTAATTCTCAAAACTGTGGATGCTGAACAATATTATTATTGACTAGAATTTTTCTTAACTTGAAGACACACAGTTTTGAGGAAACTAGGACAGCTTCTCGTGATATCACTAACCTATACTGCTGTAGATATCGGTGCCATCTGCATTCATAATATTATTATTAAAAACAGCTGTGTCACTTTCACTACATTCTGGGAAGTACGTCAGAATTTGTAGTCATCCAACAGTAGGTTTCAACAATGTAGAATTTGGCAGTTGAACAATATTATGATCTACTACAATACAAAGCAACCTCTGAAAGCAGTCAATTGGTCCTCTGAAAGCAGTCAATTGGTCCTCTTAAAGAGTCAAAAAACTTTCCTCCAAGGACCTTTGTACAGAGGTTAGACCATACGAGTTATTAGTAGTCTGGTGTAGCCGACCTTTGGGAAGGTAAAGGGTTACCGATGCCAGACTAATGAGTTAGTGAGTGGTCCCCAGAGCTTTTCACATCAGGAACCTTTTACCGACCATAATTTTACCTAACGTAATTGTTGCAGGAACCCGTGATTATAGATCCCAGCAGCTAATCGTTTTCTCAATACTGCTTTCTTTAAGTGAGTGCAGACAACAACAGTTATATGTGAAACCCTCTCTACAAAGGCCATGCTTGTAGGCAAGTCTTATGACCCTTAGAGAGGGTTTCACATAGCTATAACTGCTGTTGTCCTGTTACAAAGAAACTCCCAAAAGCAACTTCACTCTCAACAACAGCCAATATAGAATGGAACGAAAAGGTCTACAATTTAAAAAATAGAGAGGAGTTAATTTTTTTTATTAATATGGTAGATAATGATTCTCAGATAATGCCATGGATAATACAGGTGCAGATTTTGTTCACATTCTTTCTAGAACTAGCAAGCATCATTACATTTTGATGAATATACAGACTTAGATAGTAAATATAAGAGAGACTAATTGAATGTGATTTTTACATGATGAAATATACCACAACTAGTTATTCTAATTTCTATCAACTGAAATTAGGATTTTTGCTGATCGCTTGATATAAATGCCACTTTGTGACCATGGAGAGGCAGAGAATCAAGTCACTGTTCATATATAGTAGCTATTCTTGCTAGTAGTGTATAATTGCAGTGACAAGTGTAGGTGTTTTGAAATGAGTGATTGAGTCACTGTTATTGTATTAAATTATTATGAAATATTCAATGTAGCTATAATCTTCCAGCATAACCTAGTGTCTTACTAACTGTTTAAAGACATTCTGCTGCTGCTGAATTAACATAAACGTTTTACACACTTTTGATCAGGATGGGAGGTCTTTTGTGTGCCTTTTCAACCACATATACTAGCTGGGTCCTGAGTAAAAGAAGTATCTTCAGCTGCAGCATTACATCGTTCAAGTTTCAATTGGTTGATAATATTATGAGAATTCAGGAAAAGAAATAATAGCAAATTTTCTCGTTCTGACAGCCAATATTGTTATTAAAAAACTTGACCCTATGTTTCGACTTCTTGCCAAGTGCTCTTCAGGAATCAACTGAAGAGGACTTCAGCATGAAGTTGAAACATCGAGTTAAGTTTTAAATAACAATATTGGCTGTTAAAACGAGAAAATTTGCTATCATTATAATTATTTCAACTGAGAATGACTGAATCAAGGAGGTTATTAAGATCACCACATGTTGACTGCAGTTCCACTACTTTACTCACCAAAGTTGAAGTACTGTGCAAACCTATAACTGAAAGTGCTGCCTCTAAGCCCTCACTGAATATCATGTGCTTGCTTCACACTTGTCTTGGGGTTATTAGTAAGTCAATTAGTAAGGGATGCCACACCTCCAGCAAGTGATTGTCCTTATTATTCTCTTAAAGATGTAGTCATTATTCCCCCCAAAAATTCTTTCACTTAATTTTTGTGATAGCTACACTTTTATGTTCCATTTTGAACCTTTAAAAGTTTCTTGCTTGACATACTGATGACATATATCAAAATCTTGGGATTAAAAAGTTCCATTTATTTCATTAACTTTACTTATTATGACACCATGCATATCAAGTCTATTTAAAAAGGCAAGAAGTCAATATGGCAAACATAAAACTGTTTCATATAAATTGCCATAGCCTTTATTATTATTTGAAATGATTAACCCAATCACAGAATTAACCATTACTCCAACTTTTTAAAATTATTTTTATAGTGCATAAGAGCAACAATCATGAATTTGGGATGACACAGAGATTTATTCTGCTGACTAAATAAAACTATGCAAGACATTTCTCCTAGTAATATATTGCTAAAATATGCTACATCACATCAGGCTAGCCACTGTACTGTAAGGAACAATTCACGGCGAAAGAATCCCCCACTAATAACCTGGGATTGGGACTGGTAAGAATCTGAAAAGAGATAAACACCAGTTTGATAACAAAGCCCACAGCTAATTATACCTGACAAGAACTTCTAAGGTGTAACCATGGCTGATGCAGCTGCAAAATTCCACAATAGACATTAGATGTGTCTGTGTCAATTAAAACACTTTGTCATAATTCACTCCAACAAAACTATTTAACTTATGTTTTCTTCAAATACCGTTAATAAAATAATTGTGGTTGTAAAATACATTTCTTCTTTGATACTAGTGGAATCATTTATGCACATATTTTTAAGACTGTACACAAAAATGACTATTTAAATCTACCATACCCCTCTTTTGTTCTTGGATCAGCAACTAACAAAAGATATATTAATACAGGTTATAAGTTAAATTGCTAACAAAATAGAGAATACATTATATTTTTTAGTGAGCATGTAATGACACCTAAATAGAAACACATGATAAGAATTTGTAGTTCTGAGAAGTATTTTCATTGGAGCCAATTGATCAGCAGTAACCCAACAATTTAACTGTTGGCTGAGTGGGCCCTATGCTATTGATGAGTTACAGGAGCATGCCATTGACTCCTTAAACATAAAGTGAAGTTTTTTTGTCTTTGAAACATTGAATGAGTATTGCCAAAACCACATTATCAGAATCAATAAATTAATCAATACCCTTCCGATCAAATTTGTAAATCAATTATTGTACATGCTTAACTATACAATTACTGTAAATGTATGCTATTTTGCTTACCAATACATGGATAATGTTTTTGAGAAATAATGAAATTATGATAACAAGCTACTTACCTTAGCTGGAATGTGCAATAACAACTACTTATCATTTCCCTTTTCTTTACAATAACAACTACTTCTCTTTTTTCTTTCATAATGTATGTAATAATTAGGTCATCGTTTTATCAACAACTGTAGACCTACTCCTGTTCTTTAGTTGTTGTAGTTATACCAATATCATTGAATGGTCTTTGAACATTTATATACACTGCAGTGTGTAAATACCTAAACAGCTTTTCTAGTAATTGCTGTGATGATGATTTGTTTATAATATAATATACTATCAGTTTTTTCCAGGAAAAAATGATGCATACAGTTATTAAATACACCAAACTGAAACTAATTGTTATGCCATTGTGGTGACTATAGATCAATGAAAGTTTATTTCAGTCTCTAATCAGGTAAATTTTGTACAACCTTCTCAGTATGAAATGCCTCCATTCACAGCATTTGCTAGAGAATTCTGTAGGTTCTCTCATAAACTGCTTGCAGTACAATTAATTACTAGTTGGTGACCATTTCATTTGTATTCCACAAGTATGTATAAGCCTATATGATGAAATTTATTAATATGATCACAAATTTCAATACTTAATAACCAACAAAGCACACTTAAATGCATTCTCATTAAGAAATTCATAATGTAAATCATTTTGCTTACCATTTATGGAGAATTCATAAATGCATTCTGCTAAATTCTGTTATCAAGAGATCTACCAAATAGCGGTATATATGCTTGAAAAAACTTTGACATAGACTTGTGGCATCATTTTAAATTTTTACTTTCCTCTCAATATTCAGATTGACTCACACTCGCCCACACATGTCATACACATTATAATACACATACATATCTACATCTCACTAAAGCTTGTGGCAACCAAATAGTGTAACCTTACATTGTATTATATAGCTACTATTGTCATGAAAAAAGACTACCTATCTGAATATTCAAATTCAGAATATTTGTTACGCTATATCGACTTCTTTTAGCAAAAACATGCCATATGATTAGAACTTGAAAATTTGCAATATAGTGAGGGGTAAATAATATGGGCTTCATTTTGAAAGCATTATTTAAGTTGCTTGTTCTGATTATTCTTGTCTCATTATCTACAAAAATTCCATTAATTCACACAATACAAACAAATTCAAATATAATATTATATAGCTATGTAAACAATAATTATATATAGCTACAACAAAATGAATTGATTTTATGACAAGCTCTCATTGTGACTCAGTATCTAAAGTTGGTGGTGGTGGTGCATTGGCAATGATGATAGGTATCATCTCCTTCTCGCTAGAACTCAATGAACTACTGGCCTGAATTGCTACCCAATACTTCACTGAGAGCACTGAACAGTTGATTATGCTGACTGGCAGTGTGGTAGGAATATTTTGAAAATTTCCCTGGAGCAAAGTTGTGGTGTTCATAGGAATGACTTGAAAGTGCAAAATAGCCAGATTTTTTTTTGACACTGTCTTCGTTTGACCTCTGGAGGTGTAAACTTTTTTTGTGATTATTGAAGCTTTGATATAAACATTTCGGTTGGAGAGGTTGTCCACTTGCATGGTGAGAGGTATGTCCTCTCCTAGAGTATATCCCCAACGAGGAAGACGGCAGTTGACTTTAACCTGTCCAAAATTGAAACAGCAACAAAACGTAAGGCTGCAGTTGAGTTCAATATTTTGGGGGTGCAAACTAAAGCTGGGAATATATGATTTGACATCCAGAATAATTTCAGATCGTTCATCACGTTTTAGTAATTTGGTTTTAGCCAATCTTGCCTTCAGTTTATAGGATACTTCACCCGGTTTGCTGCGAAATGATGGTGGAGCTTCATCAGGGAGTTGAACACTAAAAGGAAAGCTGTGCTCACCAATTGAAAGATTACCAGAAGTTGATTGCTCTCTTGACCACAGAAGAATTTTTTTCTCAATATACCTAACATTATTTGTATAGGTAATATGATGATGGCCTTGAGGCTCTGTCCATTTAACACTAGCAAATCCATGTATTTCTATAGTAACGTCTTTGTAATCTTCTGGTTTGCGAGCATTGACTACTACCACGCCTTCAACAGTGGAACCTGGGTAATACTGAGCGTCTCTCAAAACCACCTTTATCATTTCTTACAGGTTAACCCAGCTAGTTTGAAATGCGGATAAACTGGTATGAAAAGTAGCGCTTTGTCCTCTGGTTTTTATCCCATATTCGCCCGCGCATCACTCCCGGCACGTGAGAAAAGGATGTTCAAGAATGAAAAGTGATCTGACCAATAGCTACAGTTAAAGGTCTGGTCAACTGATACGATATACTTCCACGCATGGGTAATAATTTATGATAGAGTTACCAACTTCTTTTTTGCTCTTACTCTAGTTAGATACACAGTGTGGCGCTCCACACCAGTTTAATTTTATCTAAGTTCAATTTACTAGCCAAAACTTCCTAGCTACAATGTAGTTGATAAGTGTATTATTATTATAAATGTTGCCTTTCCAACCATTCCTGCAAAGTTTGCTACTATTTTCTTTTGAAGAATCATCTCTGGCTTAAAACACAACTCACCTCTACACAGCATTGTCATAGTTTCACAGGTGTTTTATTCCATTATTAAGTTAAAATAATATACCCAAAATTTATGAAGAGCACACATATAAGCAGTCATATGTCAGGCAATACAATAAAATATAGCAATCAGGTATGAGTGGTTGCGACTGGTGTGAAAATGTCAATTTGAATTATGAACTGTGAACTTAGGACATCTACTGCATGAAAAGTGTCAATTGGCAACCATAACAAAATCGTAAATATGTTTATTCATTGTTGTGTGTAGGCACATAATTATTCCTGATTATTATGTTGGGTCATAAATTCTTAAGCTATTAAATTCAGTTCAGTGCTCAGTATGCTTAGACTAAAATATGGACCTCTATAATTCCTAAAAATTACAAAAATATTAAGAAAACAATTGTGTTTTTGGTTAAATGTCATATAATGAATACCATCAAGATAATAGTTCTAATGTTTCCCACAACATGTTATGTCTCTTCAGTCCTGAAAGTAACAGTAAAAAAGTTACAAACAACTCTTATTCAGATAATATCTTCTTGATAATGCACAAATATTCATTAAGATAACAATGATTAGTAAACTTATAGAAAACATGTTGATCTTAGCTGAAACAAATTAGTTTTTCAGCTTACAAGTTGAAAGAAATGCTCATGTATTCAGGAAATGTTCAACTTCAATTGATAGAAATATATTGCCTAATAATGTATACCTGTATAATAATAGCAATAGACTTTCTCATTACTGAAGTATGCTATTCTTGTCTTCTATGTAGAAAAAAACATAGTCTGCTTGTTCATAAACTAATGATGCGCTCTAATAGCACAAAATAGCGAAGTGAGCGATGCATGTTCCCTATAATGGCAGCTATTCCATGCATGCTTGGTGTGGCTACAAAATACTGTCAAAGTGAGAAAGCAATAGTGGTAGCTTTTATCTATGATGAGGAATAGTCTAATAAATAAATTAGGAACATTTAATGGCTTTCGATTATTTACTTTGCTACCTGTTTCTGTTTCGTTTTAGCTCTCCTCCTTCTTGCCCTGTCTTTTTCATTTCTTATCTCTCTCCTTACTAATTTTTCTTCCGGAGTTTCTAACGCCCTCAAAGCTCTTGACAGAGCGCTTCTAACGTTTTGTCTCTCTTTGCAGAATTTGTTTCACTGGGCATCGCTACTTCCTACGGAGGGTAAACAAAACAAAATGTTGCTAAGAGGTAGGGTCTCATTTACTGACCGGACCGGACCCGTTTACTGACCGCCTTACCTTGCGTAGTTAGCGTCACGCTGATGTTTGCGATACGGTTTTATAGGTACTAGTGATGTGCTCATAGCCACAAAATAGCGAAGCGAACGATGCATGTTCCCTGTAATTGCAGCTATTCCATGCATGTTTGGTGTGGCTACAAAATACTGTCAGATTCTTTACTTTGCTACCTGTTTCTGTTTCGTTTTAGCTCTCCTCCTCCTTGCCCTGTCTTTTTCATTTCTTATCGCTCTCTTTACTAATTTTTCTTCAGGAGTTTCGAACGCCCTCAAAGCTCTTGACCGAGCGTTTCTAACGTTTTGTCTACTGGGCATCGCTACTTCGTACGGCGGGTAAACAAAACAAAATGTTGCTAAGAAGATTACCCGACCCGCGCAAGCGCGTAGGGAAAAAGGCACACACGTACGCCCACGCAAGAACAAAAACAATTTCTAGACCTAAATATATAGAGCCATCCCGCAGTTCTTATCAAAGAATTCTTCTGATTGGTCCCTTAGCCCTAGCCCTAGCCCTTGCGCGGCGCTATAATTGGTCACGCGCGGCGCTATAATTGGTCACATGATTTGGTTAACCAATGAAATGAGTTTTTTGATAAGATCTGCGGGACTGTAGTATATATATATATATATCGCGAACTCATTAGAGAGTCAGCTCAGCTCGCTTCGCTCGCTTCACTGAATAAAGTTGAGTTTTTAAATTAAGTTGATGCGGTAAAGGGGTTAATTCCATAGTAACTGCTCCCCGCAACTGTTTGAATTAAAAAAGAAGCAACAAAATCAAGTCACGTTATTAAAAATTTTCTTTGTGATATTCTTAATAGTAGTTGTAACGCACAATACTTTCACATAACTGAACATACCTACGCAAGACTTACCTTCGTCGTTCGTTTGGTGGACAATGAATTTTCAAGTAAATGCTGTTGAGTAGGGCTTATATAACTGTAACAAATAGCGTATTAACTTACCACCGCCACTAACTCGAATAGAAAAATGGAGCTCCCATAAATTTTAACTGCACCCGGTAAACAATTCAATTTCTAAGGTGATACGGGTAATGGTCGCTAAACCAGAGGATTCTGTTTAGTGCAATTTGGGATGGGGTCGACCACGTAACTAACACAAAAACGCGATGGTCAAAGTACAAAATGACATACGTACGTCCATATACAAACATCCCCGATTTTTTCATTTTTACCCCTGTAAGTGTCTCGCTCAGTCCCCAAATGTATATATATATGCGAACTCATTAGAGAGTCAGCTCCGCTCGCTTCGCTCGCTTCGCTGAATTATGTGATTTCTGCAATGATTAATCACACTCCATAATGGTGCTGTCACAAGAAGCAGGTAAGGAAGAGACCTCTCTACAGCTATCCTAAATGTTCTATGTGGTAAATTATGTATGCTGGTTGTTGAGGAGAGTTATTGTTGTATATTTCACTTCTTCCTTATCATTTATGTCCTTTGCCATGCTTAATCATCACATAGTTCTCATGATAGTGTGTGCAATAAATAATTAATCTTGAGTGTAACTGGAATTGCCTTTGACAGATACTTTTATTGGTTAGAATCCATACTGAGAGTGGTTGGTAGTCTCTTTGTCAAGTTTGTCATCACAATGCAATGAACATCAAGCAAGAAAATAATTAGCAATAGCTATATTTTAATATAATCTTTGAGAGTGAATAAATGGGTTAACTCAGAATCACTATTTGATAGTTGACATTCAATAGTCTAAGATCTGTATGGTGGCCATATAGTAACTCTAGGTTTAACGCAATCAATCATTTACACAGATCCTTTAATATTGTAAACTTTTGGAGTTGGCTTATTGCAGTAACTAAACAAAATTCACTTAGCTATTGAAAAGTTACAAACAGTAACCATACCCCACAGTAGTGTCATTTTAGTTAACTAAAACTTAAACCAAAGACCTGTAGAAGACAGCCATTCCCATTGAAACAAAAACTACTGGTAGAATGGATGAATAAACTAAAACTAAGCAACTTTAATTTTAACTTAATCTCCTTGAGTCATGCAATTATTAATTGGAGATATAAATTGCCATTTAATCAAACATCCTAAACATTAAAAAGTAATTTATTTAGCTATCTATATTTGCATAGTAATTTGTTTACACTTACACAATGAAGCTTTCAAGTGTTCCTATTTCTTTCTGTAAAGGTCATATGTATCTTATCCTCTGTGATCATTCTGAACATTTGTGCACTAGAAGATGAAAATGTTGGGGTGGAGGGGCAATGTTAAGACCGTATTGTTAGGTGATTTGTTCCTCCCACCCACCTGAAACTTAGTCTGGCATAGCCAGACCCTTTACCTAACCGCTACGCTGAGAAAGGGTCTGGGGACAATCCGTTTGTAATGTGCATGTTGCTGCTGAGGCCAAAATGTACTTGTGTATTTAGCTTGGAGTCACCCACTGCTTGATCATTGTCAGTTTACTGTACATGTATATATATACTGATAGTGTACTGACAATCTACTTTGTGTAAGCTTGCTATATTATGGTGAACCTGGAACACTAGCATAGTATACCAGAAGCATACTGATGGTTTACTATAAACAGTGTTGCAAACTTATGATCTACAAATTTAGTAAAACATCACTCTTCAAGCAGTGTGCCTTCAAATTGGAAGAAAAAAAAGAAGACTGCTGCACTAAGTTTTCTTTTGAGCCAAACTTTATACAGGGTGCTTAAAATGAAGGTGATGCATGTTCGGGACCGAACAGAGGATCACCTTCTTCTCTACACTCAAGCCCGGCCGGCCCGACTTCACTACACAACGGAAACTAAATTTCACACCTATTATTATGTTTCACTTTGCTTATCTGATGTATTCTCACTTTCATTTTACTTCTAATCTTTGCTACTTATTTGTAACCGCCTCTATTCACCTTTAAGTTCTAATAACCACCCTTTACCAAATCTCATTTCCCCGGGAACGGTAATGAGATTCATACAAAACCATAGAACCGCATCCGATACATTTTCTTCATAAACCGACTTCATCCGCACACACTCTAACGTCTCATCTCTCCCAGACCTCTTGCTATTCTTATCTCTAATAAATAATCCATTATCTTAATTGCTGGCCAGTAATTAAGTTAATTCCCCTAGCTACTAATAAGCACTAGGCCGAATAACTAGTTTCTGCCATAGTCTGGGAAAGGGGCGTCATCAATGCATCTAAACTAGCATAATTATTAGTATGATATAGTAACTGCTAACTTTCACATACAACTTGTAATGTACATCATATCTGTAATTCAACTATAAGGATCACTTGTCATGGGTGTAAATTGTCTAATTTAATATGAGCAGGGAGAAATATTGGTTGGCAGGTCCCCCTTCAGAATTATTGGAGGCGCCAGTGGCATCCCACTTCCTACTCCACTGCATTGTAATGAAATTGGTAGCTTTAGCTGCTCAAGAGAAATAGCACTACCAATAGGAAGGGTGTGGTCAATTTCAGCAACCATTCTGGATTGACCTCTCATGATTTGCTGATTAATAATGTGTATATATAGCTATATGTACTTATTGTAAAACTTAGATTATAATTATTGTTTGATATTTCAATTCCCAACCCCAAATCAAATTAGGCAGCTGCTGAAGTGTAAACAATTTATACCACTGATTATGAGGAGTTGTTGTTGTTTTTTGTTCATGTAGTGTCTAGCATTACAGTAAAATCATTAATATTATTGTAGAATTCAAATCCAAATATTTCAAATTATTGTAACAATAAAAAAATCAATCATTAATAATAGAGTTCACGGCATGAGAGGAAGAAGCAGTAATATTGTAAGTTACAGTCTTTGGAAGAGAACTGTCCACTGCATTGATTACTACATCATAATGATTTCTGTTCACATGACATATTTCTATACATGATCCAAATCATTAGAGTGGCATGAAAATCAGTTGGAAAAATTAAATTTTCACGTGGAGTTTGCGACATGCCATACTTCGCCCAATAATATTCACGATTACTTCTCTCCATAACAACAGACACTGGAATTGAAAAATAGAGAGCCAGTGCAAATACTTATACACGTGTCCCCCAAACATAATTATTTCTCATCTTGTCAATGTAATCTTTATAGATAATGGATGACATATGCTCAAAAAAGGCTACAGTTGAGGCCTATATATAAACTCCACCAGCAGTTTATGTATATTAAGATGAAATATAACAGAAGCTTCGAAACAAACAATTTCCATCACCAAGTATAGAATGCCTTACATGTGAGTACTGTACGTTGTAAAAAATCATCTAAATTGATGAATCCATTACCTCCAAGAAAATAACTACTTTGGGCAGATTCCTAAGTCACAAAATATCACAATATACATTATAATATTTATTGAAGATTGTTCTGATAGAATGTTACCAGTACAGTTTCAGTAGCAGTAGGTGGAATGTAATGAGACGATTTCAGAATTTTGGCTGTAGCAGTCTTCAAAAGTGTTTTCTGTACACAATATGGTGTCAGAATAGCTAATATGGCTTATCATTGAGAAACCATATTATCTATTCTGCACATCATCAGACATGCCAACTTACTACTTGTCTGATGATGTGCAGAATAGATCATATGTTTGAATTTACCTGGTCCACCAAATTTCTTCATGTCTTACAGCTGCCTACACAGTTTGCCTGTGACAAATGAACAAACAGCACTATCATGTTGATTAATAGTGAGGACTTACTTTTAGTGTGGGTAATGTTTTCCTAGTTTTCTCACTGCACTCCTGTCTAAAGTCCTGCAATGGAATTAAACTATAATTACACTCAGTCAAGATATAGCAGCTAATAAATCAATCAGTATATAACAATAATATTGCAGACATCCATAACATATTTGTGTTTAATTATCAGTGAATGAACTAGAAGTTGAGTCTGGTGCAGCTACAACATCGCAGTCTCCTGGACAATTATTTCACTTTACTTTATACTAAAGCTACATTGCTTTTTATTATTTATTCAAACCTTGTCTAGGTCTTTTCTGACTTGATCCTTTCCAGCCCTTAGCACGTATATTCCATCACAGCTGGGTCATATTAAATGGCTTTCCTTTCTTCGGCAACGTTAATCCCCAAACTTAACTTCACAGCAATCTGATGGTAGCAAGTACTCACATGAAGGGCAGGAACCATCCTCAGATGGAAAAATTCTGACTACATACGTTTATATACCATTAGAGCCCAAAACTGTAAATGTTCCTAATTTTGGGTTATGGGAAACGCAGCCATTATGGATTAGCAAGCTTGATGGCCAAAACTCGGTAATTTGTCTGAAAGCACTTTTAAGGTGTTATATTGAGATCTTACAGTTCTCAACTGATACCTAGCAAGTGTTCTGACTTTATTTGGCAGATTTATAGTATTACATAAATTCTTGGTCTTGTGGACCTTCTAGTGCAAGGATGAATCAGGGGAAAGAAATGAGTGGCTTATATAATGGTACAAGGTAGGACAAAGAGGAGAGTCAGGTGATAAAGTGTAAATTGACAGTGAATGAGGTGGAGAGTGTCAATTTACACTTTATCACCTGACTCTCCTCTTTGTCCTACCTTGTACCATTATATAAGCCACTCATTTCTTTCCCCTGATTCATCCTTGCACTAGAAGGTCCACTAGACCGAGAATTTATGCAATGCTATAAATCTGTCAAAAAAAGTCTGAACACTTGATTCATCCTTGCACTAAAAGGTCCACTAGACCGAGAATTTATGCAATGCTATAAATCTGTCAAAAAAAGTCTGAACACTTGCTAGGTCTCAGTTGAGAACTGTAAGATCTCAATATAACGCATATGCACTAGGTAAAGTCTGTAATATATTAAAGGATTAATTATTATAAGCACTTATCTTGCCCTCATTATTTTGTGAAATTTTATCACTGGTTTGATGAGTATGGTGCACAGCCTTGGAGAATGATTCTTTTCCCTAAACAAGAGATTATTTTTAGAATTTTGGTAAAAATAAAATAAAATCTGGTAACACTTATGCCATAATATATTCATTGCCGTACTTTTGAGTCCCATAGCATTTTATTAGAATAGGTTTGAGCCATGAGACTTAATTTTATAGCTACATAATATTGACCTTGTCTCTGAATTTGTTACATCCACCACACTAGAAATCGAAATCCCATTTTTCAGACTGTCAATGATATCCTCAAAGAAGCAGTGGATATCAAATTGACCCCATCAGGTTGTATGTGAAGACTTGAAAATTGTTCTGTTAACTTGTACTCAACTAAACATAGATAATACTAAGATAGTTAGTAAAAATTTATACCAGCCAGTCCTCTTTGCCAATCATTCCAATAATATACTTGCAAATGGTAAAGTGAAAGCACTGCAATATCTACTGGAATCTCTTTCCATCCTGGAAGTCTTTTTAGTATGGAATTAAACCCTTCTGACTGCTGGTTAGTGTTAATGCAACTTAGTGGATTATATATTCCTTAAACTTGTAAATTCCACCAACCAATATTCTGTTGGACCTATGCGCACTAACATTATAGCTATTACTTAATTTAATAAGACTTTGTCACCTCCTTAGAATCCCTTGCATACACATATCAGTACATTAACAGTTTGCTAGATGGAGGAGCCAACTAGTCTGACCAATTGTATGTAGCTATGTAGGACTAAGGCCATACCTGTTTTTCTTTTTGTTTTTCACAATCCCAGTAAGATAAGTATCACATTGTATTCATACAGTCTTATGGTGAGCCAAAACCATTGGTACCAAACACATTAGTAACTTAATTTATATATACATACAAATATATGTAAGTTACTGATTGACTAGTTCAAAATAAATTGGCAATTGCTATATATAATATAAGTATCATATTATATGATAGCTAAATACTTTTAAATGGACTTAAAGTGTCAGTTTTCATTTATTTGCGCCCAATAGGTCACACATGTGTTATCACTTCTTGTTGTCATTTAAAAGTAGAGCTATTATAATTTGATATTCCTGTGTTGTATGCAATAAGTCAGTAGTATTTCTGTGGTTTAATAGTGACCATGGCTGAGTAGGTAGCTGATTGGTCTGGGGTTAACTATACTAGGATAATTAATAGGACTTTTTTTTTCATCTATAAAACGAAAAGCTAAAGTGGCAAAAAAAAAAAGCAGAAACAAAAAAAAATGGGCAATGAAATTGAAAAATGAGGGATTTATTTTAATTGTAATTCAATTATTAAGCAGCTCATAAGAAATGGAGATAAATTTACACATAACAGGAGTTTTAAGTAGAAACAATACAATCCATTGCTGATCTAATTAGCATTAAATTATTCTTCAGCAGAATGACCATTTTTCAGGAAGAGTTTAGGCTTGATATTAAACTGGTAATGATAACACAAAATAAACAGTCGTCCAGGCGCGTCAAAAGACTTGGTAGTCCCTCTTTCTTACAGTATTTTTTTATCGGGGAAAGTATGTTTTCATTCTCATTTATTCTAAAAATATTGATTCTTCAAAAAAAAAAAAAGGACTTAGCTAAAAGAAAAATGGCCAAGTACAATAACGGTTATGTGCAAGCAGGCGTGACTCCGCCAGCGCAAAGCTAAACTAACTAGAGCACTGAAGTGCAAACCCTCAGCGCTAGTTAGCTAGTATGATAAAGAAATAATAGGAAAAGTGTAGAAACAAAAAAAAGAAAGAGAAGTGGCATGAAGAGAGGCAGGAAAGAGAAAAAGACAATGAAGAGGGACAAAAGAAAGAGGAATGAATTAAAAAAGGTAGGAAGAAAAGAAAAAGGAAGAAGAAAGAATGAAAAACAGTACACGAAAGAAAATAAAGGAAAAGGTATGAAAGAAATAAAAACAGTACACGAAAGAAAAGAAAGGAAAAGGTATGAAAGAAATAAAAACAGTAGGAAGAAAGAGGAAAATAAAGAAAAATAAGGCAAGAAGACAAAAGGAAAAAGAAAAAAAAAGATGAAAAAAAAAAATAGCGTCGACAAGGATTCGAACCAGAGACTATTGGATTAGTTACTTGCTCACTCAACGACTACACAACTCAACACCTCACGCTCAATTCATGTAATTGTTAGCTATTTAAAAGTTGATTTTCAACGCAAGCTGGCTCACGTGACAAGTAAGTTTTTAAAGGGGCGGTTCCCGCTGTAAGCCTACGATCGCACGGCTCTGGAAAGACTCGCTTTTTTCTCGAAAATGAAGTCCAAAATCAAAATTCTGGCATATTAACTTTACTTACTTCGTGAAATACTGCTGTTTGATGCCGCTTTCAAAGCCTGGCTGGTTCCTACCTTCCAGAAGTGCATGTTGACAGACAGAGTGACAGAACGAACGAACGAATGAATGAATGAACTAGAGCACTGAAGTGCAAACCCTCAGCGCTAGTTAGCTAGTATGATAAAGAAAATAATAACAAAGTGTAGAAACAAAAAAAAAAAAAAGAGAAGTGGCATGAAGAGAGGCAGGAAAGAGAAAAAGACAATGAAGAGGGTCAAAAAAAAGAGGAAAAGAAAGGAAAAGGTAGGAAAGAAATAAAAACAGTAGGAAGAGGAAAATAAGGCAAGAAGAAGAAAAAAAAGAAAGAAAAAAAGGATGAAAAAAAAAATGAAAAAAAAAAGGTGTCCACTTGGTTTCGAACCAGAGACTTCTAGGTTAGCTGTTTGCTCACTCAACAACTATGCCACGGAACACCTCATGCTCAATCCATGTAATTGTTAGCTATTTAAAAGCGATTTGCAACCTGCAAGCTGGCTCACGTGACAAGCAAGTTTTTTAAGGGGCGGTTCCCATTACCGTAACGTACGATTGTGGGACTAAAATTCTACTCGCTTTTTCTTGAAAACTAAGTCAAAACTAAAAATTCTGGCACATTAAAGGGACTTACTCTGTGAAGTGCTATAGTTTGATGTCGCTTTCAAAGCCTGGGTAGCCGTAATCTTCGAGATCCCCTGTTGACTGACGGACGGAATGACTGACAGGACGACTACTGTAACCCTCTGGGCGCATGCGCGCTGAGGGTTAATGGCACTAGGACTACTGTAACCCTCTGGGCGCATGCGCGCTGAGGGTTAACTAGAGCACTGAAGTGCAAACCCTCAGCGCTAGTTAGCTAGTATGATAAAGAAAATAATAGGAAAAGTGTAGAAACAAAAAAAGAAAGAGAAGTGCATGAAGAGAGGCAGAAAAGAGAAAAAGACAATGAAGAGGGACAAAAGAAAGAGGAATGAATGAAAAAAGGTAGGAAGAAAAGAAAAAGGAAGAAGAAAGAATGAAAAACAGTACACGAAAGAAAAGAAAGGAAAAGGTAGGAAAGAAATAAAAACAGTAGGAAGAAAGAGGAAAATAAAGAAAATTAAGGCAAGAAGACAAAAGGAAAAAGAAAAAAAAACAGGATGAAAAAAAAGATGAAAAAAAAAATAGCGTCGACGAGGATTCGAACCAGAGACTATTAGATTAGTTACTTGCTCACTCAACGACTTCACAACGCAAGAACTCACGCTGAATGCATGTAATTGTTAGCTATTTAAAAGTTGATTTTCAACGCAAGCTGGCTCACGTGACAAGTAAGTTTTTTAAGGGGCGGTTCCCGCTGTAAGCCTACGATCGCACGGCTCTGGAAAGACTCGCTTTTTTCTGGAAAATGAAGTCCAAAATCAAAATTCTGGCACATTAACTGAACTTACTTCGTGAAATACTGCTGTTTGATGCCGCTTTCAAAGCCTGGCTGGTTCCTACCTTCCAGAAGTGCCTGTTGACAGACAGAGTGGACAGAATGAACTAGAGCACTGAAGTGAAACCCCTATAGCTAGTTAATAAGAAAAGGAAAATGTAGAAAGAAGAGAATGAAAGAGGCAGGAAGAGAAAAGACAAGAAAGGGAAAAAGAAAGAGGAAATGAAAGGAAAAGGTAGAAAGCAATCAAAACAGTAGGAGAGGAAAAAGGCAAGAAGAAAAAAAAAAAAAAAAAAAAAAGATGAAAAAAAAAAATGAAAATAAAAAAGCATCTACTTCGGTTCGAACCAGAGACTTCTAGGTTAGCTAATTGCTCACTCAACAACTATGCCACGGAACACCTCATGCTCAATCCATGTAATTGTTAGCTATTTAAAAGTGATTTGCAACCTGCAAGCTGGCTCACGTGACAAGCAAGTTTTTTACGGGGCGGTTCCCGCTGTAAGTCTACGATCGCACGGCTCTGGAAAGACTCGCTTTTTTCTGGAAAATGAAGTCCAAAATCAAAATTCTGGCATATTAAAGGAACTAACTTTGTGAAATACTGCTGTTTGATGCCGCTTTCAGAGCCTGGCTAGTTTCTACCTTTCCAGAAGTGCCTGTTGACAGACAGAGTGACAGAATGAACTAGAGCACTGAAGTGCAAACCCTCAGCGCTAGTTAGCTAGTATGATAAAGAAGAGGAATGAATGAAAATAGGTAGGAAGAAAAGAAAAAGGAAGAAGAAAGAAAAAAAAAAGCACAGGAAAGAAAGAGGAAATGAAAGGAAAAGGTAGAAAAGAAATAAAAACAGTAGGAAGAGGAAATTAAGGCAAGAAGTCAAAAGGAAAAAGAAAAAAAACAGGATGAAAAATAAAGATTAAAAAAAAAAAATACCATCGACGAGGATTCGAACCAGAGACTATTGGGTTAGGTACTTGCTCATCACTCAACGACTATGCAACGCATCACCTCACGCTGAATGCATTTAAAAGCTATTTAAAAGTGATTTGCTACCTGCAAGCTGGCTCACGTGATAAGCACGTTTTTTAAGTGGCGGTTCCCGCTGTAAGCCTACGATCGCACGGCTCTGGAAAGACTCGCTTTTTTCTGGAAAATGAAGTCCAAAATCAAAATTCTGGCATATTAAAGGAACTTACTTCGTGAAATACTGCTGTTTGATGCCGCTTTCAGAGCCTGGCTGGTTCCTACCTTCCAGAAGTGGCCTGTTGACAGACAGAGTGACAGAATGAACTAGAGCACTGAAGTGCAAACCCTCAGCGCTAGTTAGCTAATATGATTAAGAAAATAATAACAAAGGAAAAGTGTAGAAACAAAAAAAAAAGAGAAGTGGCATGAAGAGAGGCAGGACAGAGAAAAAGACAATGAAGAGGGACAAAAGAAAGAGGAAATGAAAGGAAAAGGTAGAAAAGCCATAAAAACACAGTAGGAAGAAAAAAATAAGGCAAGAAAAAAAAAAAAAAAAAAGGATGAAAAAAAAAATGAAAAAAAAGAAACGTCTACTTGGGTTCGAACCAGAGACTACTAGGTTAGCTATCTGCTCACTCATCAACTATGCCACCGAACAGTTCATGCTAAATCCACGTAATTGTTAGCTATTTAAAAGTGATTTGCAACCTGCAAGCTAGCTCACGTGACAAGCAAGTCTTTTAAGGGGCTGTTCCCATTACCGTAACGTACGATTGTGGGACTGAAATTCTACTCGCTTGTTCTTGAAAACTAAGTCAAAACTAAAAATTCTGGCACATTAAAGGGACTTACTCTGTGAAGTGCTATAGTTTGATGTCGCTTTCAAAGCCTGGGTAGCCTTACGCTTCAAGATCCCTTGTTGACTGAATGACAGGTTGACTACTATATACCCTCAGGCGCATGCGCACTGAGGGTTAATGAATGAATGAATGAATGACACTAGGACTACTGTAACCCTCTGGGCGCATGCGCGCTGAGGGTTAATGACACTAGGACTACTGTAACCCTCTTGCGCATGCGCGCTGAGGGTTAATAAGATAGAATTATAGACTGGTAGGCTATAATACTCGAAGGACCAGGTCCCCAACTTAGCGCAACTCGCAAGCGAGGCAGAAGCTCCCACAGCACTTGGAATTTTACTAATAATAGAGAGCATTGAAGGCGGTATGACTACGACTTATAAGATGACGATGACACAAAACTCACTGTGGGAAAATAATGGGCGGAGAAAAGACAAAATTGACAGCACTTAGGCACAAGTCTCTAGATTAAAGACAAACACACTTAGACCATTCAACAACCATCAACAAACTTAAGTGGGGACAAGTAGATGACAAACAACAAACAGCAAATAAGCAATTCCTGACTAATCATGGAATCCTGCTTCTAAACGTTGTTCAGACCTAAACAGGTTATTATCAAGTTCTGATGACCCTTCATAAAAACTAGATTGACACTTTCTCACCTAAAGGGGTCTGGAAAAAGCAAAGGCAAAATTGATTAGAGCACTGGTGGCTAAAGCCAGTGGCACTGGGTTTGAATCCCCGGCAACAACTAAGAATTTTTCACATTTTTCCTTTGCTTTTTTCCAGACCCCTTTAGGTGAGAAAGTGTCAATCTACAATAAAGGTGTCATAAAATGATTTTATAGTTGTTTGTTTTTGTGAAATGGAAGAAATATTTAGGGTGTTTCGTTTGATTAAAATAATATTATTGTCATGTTATTTACTGATATAAAACGAGTGTTCATATTTTCCAGTTACTGATAACATTAAAAACTTAAAAAATTATAATTATTATGGGAAAACAGGAAGATGGAAGTAGATACAAATGTCAGTACTTGTGTTTGTATAATCTAGCCAAGATAGTTACTTCAGTTATCATATGTTGTTACATTACAGCTATTTTGCCAGCCAAATCATATTCAGATACAATTACCAATGTTTAGTGGATAGCTAACTATTAAAGATATTAGAGTTACAACTGCGAGAGGCCTGTTGATAAATTGATTTGTTTCTGATAAATTTCCAATGACAAAAAAACTTCACATTGTAAATAAATGTACCATTAACATGATCCAGTAAATCGTAAATGGCAGCATAGCCCACTGAACAAACAGGTAGTGAGATATTATCAGTAGTATACTAAATTGTGCCAAAATAAGTTATATTAAAAGAATCACAATGCCCATGACACTAAGATATTTATTTTGCTAATCCATGCCAGACAAAATGGATGATATGGCTTGGTATAGTTACTTACTCTGATTGAGGTTATTGACAGAATTGAAATTATTAGCCATTACTTAAACTAGAGAGTCAAGCAGAATGTCACTAGCCATCTAGACTGCAATATAACTATTAATAATTAAGTAGCATTCTTTTAGTGGTTACAATATCTATCAAAAACATCTTTAAAATGTCTGAGCTTACCTCTGAATGGAAAAAACCATCTTCCACCAATTGAAAGATCTTCAGAAGAAGGTTTCTCTCAACTATATATCATCCCAATATACCTCACAGTGTTTTTTGTATGGGTAATGTGCTGATGGCCTCTAAACAGCCATTTATTTAGCATGAGCAAATCCATGAAATTCTATAGCATGTCTTAGCAGTCTTTTAGTTTGTCAGCATTGACCATGACCACTAGCTCACCTTGGTGGAACCAGCTGGGTAATAGTGCAGGTTGCTCTAAACAATCTCAATAGTCTTCACCATAATGTAGGAATTCCCAGCTATTGTTGCATGACGTGATTGAATGACAACTCATTTCTACACAGTTTGTACTTCACCTATATGATAACGATATGTTAGTCTAGCTAGCCAGACCATTTACCAACTTCTTTAAGTCAGGTAAATGGTCTTGCTAGTCAGACTAATGACTTGAATAGCTTATGATATATAGTTAATCGATGAAAGGCACAGTTTTTCAACACTAATTGCAGTTCAGTGATCAATGTCAGACTTGTCTAAGAATGAGTAAAAGTGCTGACCACTCTCCCACCTTCTACAAAGGCTTCTCTTGCTACAAATATAACTCAGAAATTTTCTTAGGATAAATCTGGTGTGCACATACATAATAACCTCCTCGTGTACTAGCAAGAATCACCCATCATTTTGTTCTGAATTAAAAAACAAAAAAAAAACAACCTCAAGCAGACATATTTATAAAGATAGTCTGTGTAGCCTCAGGGTTATCAACTGAGTTTGTGTTCCTTTCATGTGCATCATTTGTTTTTTCTCCTTTTATTCTTGTTCTGTTTCTACTTAATCTGTTCCAAGTTTTCTAGATGTTTGCAGTACATTTGCAAAGTATGCCAAAGAATGCCGAAAGGCATCAATGCTTCTCCAAAGAACATGTTTGTAAATATCCACTCCACATCAGTGATCAACATAGGCAACTACTCAGCCAACGAAGTGAGATACTTTATTAAAAACAAGCCTAAAATGTAATGTTGGAAGTTTAACGACGTTTTAAATACCTGAACAGGGGGTGTAAGTCCCTGAGCTCAAGTTGGGAAGAAATGAAGGACCAACCCAGTAGTGGGCAACATGTAAACAAACCAGGACCTTAGCTAGAGTAGCTGTAGCTGTCAACAAGTTGGCAGAGATAGGCTTAGGTTAGTATAATTTTAAGAGACAAGCACATAACAGTAAGACTGAATAACAACTGAACCAACATTTGGTCACACCAGAGCAATAAGCATGTGCATAAACACCCGCACACATATACAAACACAATTAACACACAATTCAATGAGTCCAGCTCAGTCCTTCAGTGCATGTAGTGCACTGCACCTTAGTGGCGGTTGTTCGGTTCAGCAGATCCCGAACAATACCCACTTCCATTCATCTCCACACTAGTGAATTATTTCCATCTTTAAAATAAGTTAACTGAACTATTGATATCATGTCAAAAAGCTACTACTTCTCCTACATGCTTCGGTGGACAAGAATCAAGATGTATGTAGAATATGATGTAGAAGATGCATGTAAAAGATACATGCGTTTGTGTTTCTTCAATTATGCAAAAATTATTTTTGTTGCAGTTGTTTTGTTATAATTGTCATATTGTAGTAGATGAAAGGCGAATATTCTGTATTCTCCATCTGTAAAATAGTAACATGTATCTTATGCATTAAGTCATGTTTTAATAATAATATGCTAGCATAAAGTTCTGTTGCTTTATATCACTTACTCTTAATTCAGTAATATAGGCGTCAAAATAATGTAATTAATCAGTCATCTTGCATCATGTTGCAATAGTAGTATTGCGTATCATTTAATTTCAAGTATGTTGGGTTGACATGACAAGATTCAACTTCAGGAATACACACTTAAGTGCAATCTTCTGCTAATTAAGACAGCAAGGAGGCAACCCTCATCACTCAACATTCACAATACAATGAAATTAAGGATCCTAGTCAGCTTTCATTATTATGCTGATAGAAATGTATGCAAAATGAGTACTACCTGAAGTAGCAGAATTTTACTCACATAAACACGCACACAAACACACACAAACACACAGAAAAAAACACACACATGCATAAATCTTTCTTGTCAATCCTATTGCCTCTAGATGCAGTTGTTTGCTCATGCCATACAAACTTTCATTTCTCTCTCACCCCACTAGTCCTATTAGTTTGCAGTTCTCTAGATAAATTTTTATAGCATTTCTCCCATGAAAATTCTATATGTTGACTGCAACAATGACCATTTCATTCTCAAGAAAGCATTGTATTTAAATTTTATAGCTAGAGTTGTAGTGACAATCTACTACAAAAAAGAGTAGTATGTAATTGCAACAGATAAATTCACAATTGTGTTATACTTCACTGCCTTCCTTACCATGTATCTACTATAAGCATACTTAGTCATCCTATGATTCTATGATTGTGGGTGCAATAATTAGAAAACAATAATCTTGAATGTTAACTGGAAATAAAGTTGCTGTGAAAAGATACGACAACAATGCTCATCAAATTAAGCAATATTTTTATACCTGCTTGAAGAACTACACGACAATGGAAGAAGGGTATGTGAATGTCAAATGACATGCATAGCTAATATTGATTTCCATCACAACTTGGTTCTGTAGGTTGACTGTAGCTAGCTATCTATATAAATGCTCGGTAGCTTAAGTTAAATTAACTTGGTCAGGTACTTTTTCCTATGGTGTTGATTATTATAGTTCAACTGAATTTGTTCTTATTTTACCTATGGCTCAAATGACGACTAGCCAGGTTTGGATGTGACATTTCTAGAGTTTTATATAAATAATTGTGCCATACATACAAATATTTGTAGCCCAGGTTGGATAGGCTTCACTAGAGGAAGGTAGCAAAACTCTCAACACCAGTAGACAGGTGGTTGCTATAACTCTATAACTACTGGGGCAATGAGCTTGCTCAATACAGCCATGATGTGATAATGTGATTTATTTTAAGGTTCACGTACCTAAAAACATTGTGAAGATATCTAGAGTGGAATAATTATATTTATTCCCACCCTAGATATCTTCACAATGTTTCTTTAGGTACATGACTGTGAAGTGAAATACGATATTTCACAGTTTTTATTTCAAGCCTGCAGCTAGCTCATTAGCTACCCTTGTAGTTATAGCAACCCAAACTTGCCAGTTTTTCCTGGTTTTTACATCTACCTTCTCTGGTGCAAGCTGCTAAAATATCAGCTGTGTGTGTATGTGTGTGTGTGGGTGGGTGGGGGGGGGAGGGGGCCCTACAACCAACTTTACCAGTGACATTAACTATCGTACCTAGATTATCTGTTGAAGCAAGGCTTCTTAGGGATAAGCCACTGAGATGCTGAAATGTCTTTGATGTTAGCTTTTTACAATATTAACACATTTAAATTAACTACTTAAAATCATTTACCTATGATGTTCAAAAATCATTTTTTCTTAACAGTGAGGCCATGCAGAGGGTGTATGATGTGGTGGAAAGAATTAGATAAGGATTAGCCAATAAAAGTATTACAAGTGCTACTATTCACATCTCTCAAAGGCTAATTTTTTCAGTACTATATCCACAGAAACATCTGTAGCAAGCTGGTACAAATGATGCCTTTAAGAATCTAATTAGCTAGTGTGGATCTTATCATAGCGGTTACAGAAATTGTATTGAGGTTATCAGAGGTTGGCTTTCCAAACTCTTAAAATAGAGTCATACATAATTGACTTTGATGGTCTGATTGACTGGTGTCAACATAAGCCATTGTAGTATTAGTTGACAGAGCTGTCATCGCTATAAAAGCTCAGAGCCAATTCCACTAGTTAGTGATTGAAACGAGTTCATAATGGTCTGGCCAAATTACTCAGTTTTATTAACGTTTTTTGTATTAAACGCATTAGCCTTAAGTAAGAATATTGGCTTTAAGTCGTGTCCTTCCTCTTACTGTTATTATGTTACCTTCAAGTACAGCCAGTACTATTTACAGTACCTAAATTGTTACTTTCAGAATTTGTCTTAAAAATCACTTTGAAATACTGGAAGCTCCATTCATAAATATTATGCTTTCTTTTTTCTTAATGTGTAGATTGTTTTTGTCATAATCTTCAAACGCGGAACTCATCTAGAGAATGTGATATATTGAGAGGAAGGCCTGGAAGGGATGGTCTACCAGGAAGAGATGGCCGAGATGGAGCTCCAGGGAGAGATGGTCAGGTGGGTAGATATGGGATTGCTGGACCTGAGGGACAAAAGGGAGATCCAGGAAAAGCTGGCAGCCTAGGTCCACCTGGTCCTAAAAGTGGAGGCTTAACATACATAAGATGGGGCCACATGGCCTGCCCTTCAATCCCAAATGTTGTACTAGTCTATAGTGGAATTGCTGCTGGCACTCATTACACATTGTCTGGAGGAGGAGCTAACTATCTGTGTATGCCTAAAGATCCTGAGTATAACTCAAACTTGACATATCGACCTGGAGTACAGGATATATCCAGAGTACATGGAGTCGAATATGAAAGCCTAATAAAGAATGGTGACCACAATGTACCATGTGCAGTCTGCCATGTCTCTAC
>WLWD01002221.1_pt1 | contig 97701 bp, 66 predicted proteins | sample 6712731 | NCBI WGS metagenome assembly WLWD01 (sample SAMN12718690, study PRJNA576275) | sponge metagenome | isolation source: marine sponge | host: Mycale hentscheli | place: New Zealand: South Island, Marlborough, Capsize Point | collected 2014-11-01
GGAGAGAGATATGAACTGGTGGGGTACAGCTCTATGGCAACGACACACTTTTGGCAGTGTCTGTCACCAATATCCTTTCTTATTGCAAAAAAAATTTTTTTTTTAAATTAAAAATCATTTTTAAACATTTCCTCCCAAGTCAACTCCCCTGTTTACATCCTCCTGGTGTTAAAGGTGTTAAAGTGGTTATTCAAGTTGTTTTTGTTGTTGTGTTGTGGTCATTTCCCCCCTACACTCACATACACACACCTACTCACACACATTCTCTCTCTTCTGAAATGATCTGATTAGGTGGCTATGACAGTGATGTAGAAAGAGACAAGTTGTTGGATTATTCTAGTAAAATATACGCTGCTCCTGCAAGAGATGCAGCAGTTTCTTTGAAGCCACACCTACAACCCACTGAAGAGGAAGGAATCAAAGCTAAAGTTAGCAGAGGGAGCTTCAGCTCCACTAGAGTCATATCTAAAGAGAAACCAACGAAAGTGAATGTACGTTGAGTAGAAATTATTCAGATGATGGATGCTCCTTGAAATAACTTATAAAAACGTGCAATAAAAGTGTGACTATTTAGGAATTACAATTTATTTGTTGGTTGCACGTGCTACTCATGAATGTTCAGTTCATTCTCTGACCATCCTTTTGCTTTCTGTTAATATTACCTTATTTTGTAGCATAAAGATTATTCAATATTACATAGAATGTTTTTGTACTGTGTGTGTGTGTGTGTTATAACACACGTGTTTGAATTCCTACAATGTTGGTTGCCCTTTGTAAATTCCAAGTAGTTGGATAAAGTGAGTGTTTTGTTTTCTTTCTTGTTGACAGGATCTAGCATTGGATTACATCTTTGGCTATCGTGGTTTTGATACCCAGCAGAATGTTTTCTGGACACCTGATGATCGGGTCGTATATCATGCTGCAGGAGCTGGAGTTGTCTACAACCCTCTGAGCAACAGCCAAGCTTTCTATTTGGAGCACAATGATGACATTGTCAGTCTGGCTATGTGCAGACATCAGAAGCTACGCCACGTAGTGGCAACAGGTAAAGGATGGTTGCATCACTATGTCCTTTTGTAGGGAATACTTTTCTTTAATGCAGTAAGATACTTACTAGCTCTAATCTTGCTAATCTGAGGCCTCTCAGATCTCAGATTGTATCCAGAGATGTAATGTGCTCGATTTGATTAATCTTGCTAATCTGAGACCTCTCAGATTGTATCCAGAGATGTAATGTGCTCGATTTGATTAATCTTGCTAATCTGAGACCTCTCAGATTGTATCCAGAGATGTAATGTGCTCGATTTGATTTTTTTAAAAATTTTAACATAGTGTACCATTAATTAAAAAACAAAACAAATAGGCCTCCTATTTTTCAGATTGGTGACATACAGGTGGATAACTATGTAAGGAAATGTATTCATACAGTATGTCGAGAAGAACTGTTGTTGTAGTTGAAGTGTATGATAGTTTGAATGTTTCCATCCAATTTAAGTAAACTTAAGTGATTGCATATGTATCTCTTTTAATGGACATCTCTATTGATATTGATGTTGGTGTGGAGTATCTGGTGGGACATGGTTTAGTGTAGATGGGTACATAGTTGTGAGTGCAAAAATGTGGCCCAGAATTTGACAACATGCGGAGAAGCTCCAGCATTGCTGTTGCTATAACACCGTAATTACCACTGGCATTGTATTACATGAGGAGTACGAGTTCTACTTGTTTCCCTCCATTTTTCAGAGGCCTATGCAGTGAGACCAATGTTATGTTGTGTGTGGTATTCAAATCAAGCCTAAAAGCCTTGTGAGTAGTAGTAGTAGTAGTAGTAGTAGTAGTAGTAGTAGTAGTAACAACTAGTGAGTGAATCAAAGCATGTGAGATACTCTGGTAATCAGTGAGTATGAATCCTAACTTTTATTATATCCTGTTATACAATACTGATGCCAGATTACTCCATGTAATGCACACTATTCAGAACATGTTAGTGAAGACTGTATGTTAGAGAAGAACTTTTATTGCACAAATATCAACCACTGTAAATTATACACTTCCCAGTAAACTCTGTGTATGCATTTCTCTGGCTTACTTCATGCCATAAACACTAAATTGGGCTACAATTCTATAATTTATTGGCTTTGGCTAAGTTTTGCCTTATTTCTCAATTAGATATCTGAGATGAAAATATGCTTTATATGCACAAATTCCTTATACTGTCACAAGACAACAAATATCCACACCTCATCCATCCATAGTTGTCATGGTTGTTGTTGTTGACATTACTACTACTTCACTCAATTGAGGTGAGTGAGCAAGCTAGGTGTAAAAACATTCCATAGACTTTTTGAAACCATGGAGATTAGTTTGCTACTTAATTTAACATAACCTTTATTTTGATCATATCTCTTTCAAAGAGATAGTGTACACACCTTACCTATCTCCTGTGTACCTAGCTATGTAGCTGTTCAAAGAGATAGTGTACACACCTTAAATATCTCCTGTGTACCTAGCTATGTAGCTGTTCAAAGAGATAGTGCACACACCTTACCTATCTCCTGTACCTAGCTATGTAGCTGTTCAAAGAGATAGTGCACACACCTTACCTATCTCCTGTGTACCTAGCTATGTAGCTTTTCAATGAGATAGTGCACACACCTTACCTATCTCCTGTGTACCTAGCTATGTAGCTGTTCAATGAGATAGTGTACACACCTTACCTATCTCCTGTGTACCTAGCTATGTAGCTATAGTGCACACACCTTACCTATCTCCTGTGTACCTAGCTATGTAGCTGTTCAATGAGATAGTGCACACACCTTACCTATCTCCTGTGTACCTAGCTATGTAGCTGTTCAAAGAGATAGTGTACACACCTTACCTATCTCCTGTGTACCTAGCTATGTAGCTGTTCAATGAGATAGTGCACACACCTTACCTATCTCCTGTGTACCTAGCTATGTAGCTGTTCAAAGAGATAGTGTACACACCTTACCTATCTCCTGTGTACCTAGCTATGTAGCTGTTCAAAGAGATAGTGTACACACCTTACCTATCTCCTGTGTACCTAGCTATGTAGCTGTTCAAAGAGATAGTGTACACACCTTACCTATCTCCTGTGTACCTAGCTATGTAGCTGTTCAATGAGATAGTGCACACACCTTACCTATCTCCTGTGTACCTAGCTATGTAGCTGTTCAAAGAGATAGTGCACACACCTTACCTATCTCCTGTGTACCTAGCTATGTAGCTGTTCAAAGAGATAGTGTACACACCTTACCTATCTCCTGTGTACCTAGCTATGTAGCTGTTCAATGAGATAGTGCACACACCTTACCTATCTCCTGTGTACCTAGCTATGTAGCTGTTCAAAGAGATAGTGTACACACCTTACCTATCTCCTGTGTACCTAGCTATGTAGCTGTTCAATGAGATAGTGCACACACCTTACCTATCTCCTGTGTACCTAGCTATGTAGCTGTTCAATGTGTGTCGTTAGGTCAGCTGGGCAAGTCTGCGCCCATCCACGTCTGGGACTGCCACAGTAAGCACACTCTGTCCATCTTGCACGGAGCACATGGCATTGGAGTGTGCAGCTTAGACTTCAGCTGCAATGGGAAACTCTTGTTGGCTGTCGGTCTGGACAACAGACATTCTATCACTGTGTGGAGGTGGACTGAGGGTGAGTGGGTGGGGCTGGAAATGGGGGCGGGGCTAATCGGGCTAGAGAGGGGTGGAGCAACTAGGGAGGATCTGTGGCAGCTTTTGTGAGCTCAGAAAGTTACACTTCTTGACAATAAGTAGAAAAGCATGAAACTGGTGGGCGTGGGCTAAATCAATTGGCGAGCTAGCGAAGCCAGTGAGACACTATCATCACAGGTAACAATAGAAAATTGGGGATATTTTTTGTGTATGTGTGGACGTATGTATGTCATTCTTGTACTGTGTGTGTGTGTGAGAGAGAGAGAGTGAGTGTAGTGTGTTACATCTGCTGCTTAGCTAAGGCTTTTTGAAGCTAACAATAAATATATCAGCTGCCTTTATAAAATGCTTCTTAGGCTTCCTCCCTTTCTTTGTTAGTGAGCAAATCTTATTTAGGGTTAGGCTCTAAACTGTGTGATAAATGTTTTGAATTACTAGTGCACAATGGCTTGTTCACCGTTTGTGCTGAAGCACATCACTAGTTTTAATCACTTCATATACACATTATGTTTGGTGAAATAAGTAATAGTTAGAGCATAAGCGCTTGGGTACTGGTGCATTTAGTGCACTGAAGCCCAAGGGCCGTAGGCCCAAGGGCTTTGTGCACTAAATTCACCAGTACCTAAGCGCATGCTCTAACTATTTTAGATCCCGTTTACCCAGAGGCCTGCCCAGTTTCCACTAGCAACTTTGTTTATCAGCATTTTCGGTGTCAAGCGAATTCTTCCGTGTTTCCGGCCCAAAATTAAAATTCAATTAAAATTCAATTGAAGCGCGCCAGAAAGTTTACTTTAGCAAGTTTACGTTAGCATTGTAGCTGCCAGCTGTTATCTCCAGATCTAACTCTACCTGGGCTGCTCTGCAGTAAGCAGTAAAGCAGCTAGCTATGGTAAATTCCAGCCTCAGGAGAGTTATATGATAGGGCTGGTCCCATATAGGTGGATATGAGAGAGTAGTAGACCCTCCCATATCCAGCCTCACATAACCTGCTCCCTGCTTTATCCAGCCTATTCTATTATACTAAAACTCAAAAATAGCAATACCCCAAGGGTTGTTAGTATGCACAGTTCATATACCTAAAGGCAAAAAATAGTGCACACTTACCAAGTTAGTACACCTAGTAACAATATAGCAACGGGTTCTAATGTTAAAGTAATGAATACACTGTGATTGTGTATGTATATATATTGTGTGTGTGTATATATATATATACAAAAAGTTTTGTAGAGATGACAATTGTTAAAGGACTCGTTTATCTAAGCCGAGATAAAGTAGAGTGTCTTGGGCTCTAGTGTTTAGCCAGCAGGCTAGTAGTTGTGTTGTCCATCAAATACTTAATGTGCATGCTCCATTTTGGTCTGCTTCATCTTATGACTCTGTAGTCTAGAAAGTCCTCTTCCTTGAATAGTTGTCATTGTCATGTTCATAGCATGTCACATAATACACACTACAACTTTCTAATAGCAGCACAGCTCAGATACATAATCGAACGAATACCCCATCAGTATTTAGAAGAGTATATAGTAAGGTAAAGGGTAAACTGAACACAAGGTAGTTTAGCTTCAGACCTCAGAAGTGTAACCTCTTCCTAAGGTCACTGAGTTATTTTACAAGTTCGGCTATCTACCACACACATGCAATGATAATGTCTTCATGATGAGATGTGGTGGAACTAGTGTAGAGGAAGTTACATTTTATGCAAAGTGTATCAGGTCAATTAGTCATGGTAAACTTTGACCTAGCAAACCAGGAGCATATAATCTGTTACTTCCATGTAAAATAAGTCTCTTGTAGTCAAGCTAGCATACCAGAGATAGCCACCTGACTGACAGGAACTTGTGAGTAAAGAGGGGAAGGATGAGAGATTGAGTGGGTGATGAGAATCACATGAAATGACTGGTGTTGGGTTCTCTCTACTAGGAAGTGGATGTGAGGAGGCATGTCTAATGAGATAGTAGGTTGATGAAATTGACAGAATGGATCACTCTGTGAAGCTAACTATGCACTGAGTCTGTCATTCCTCGGCTAAAACAGTGTACATCATTCTGCATGGCAGGTTTTGTATTGATGCAGTCATTTCTAACATAACAATGAATCAATAAGTTTTCTAATAATGGCTTGTAAGTTGTGTATTGGAGGTGAGCAATTTATGGAAGCATGAAGTCCAGCTTTAGAGAGTATTTATTTATTTATTTGGTTTATTCCTTGAACCGGTCAAGCAATTATATTTTAAAGCCAGAACTCTAAGGCGGTTTGATAAATTAATTTACTTCTAATATTGGTTTATTAAAATGTTGACTAATTTTGGTATGCTAATTGGAATTGAAGGTAATGAACTAACAATTATTTGATAATATTTATTAAGTGAACTATTTCCCTCAGGTTTACTAGGGTATGCTGGTGTCTGGTTATTAACTATACTTTTTAATAGCTGTACAGAGTCATAAGCAGCACATTATAAAAAAATAATTTTCCTATTAGGGTAATATTGTTCATTTGCAAATTTCAATTCTTATAGTGGAAAAAAACTTATATGAATTGTTTATCTCTTCCATTTCCTCATGAAGTAGTGGGTGAATATTTTAAAAGTTCTTTGGACTTGTCTTAGAGCACTTGCAGCTTCTGATGTTGTCAGGAGCATCAATCTTCACTCTGAGATTGTGTGGAATTTATGGGCATGAGAGAAAGTGCACTTAACATCAGTGAGCAGAGCAGGTGGACTCACTCGCTCCATTTCTTTCTCCATGTAAAGGAACTATCTACAACTGTTACCAATGAGCATAACTTCCATCGATCCTTTCAATGTGATATTGTCCACTAGAGAAATTAATGAATTAGTCTTTAGAACTGAATTGTAGGCTGGAAGAGGTTCATGGTCTTGCTCTAATCTAATTAGCTAGTATCTGCCCAGTAAGTAGCTTTGTTTGTCTAATTGCTTGAATTACATGATAAGTGAGTGAATGCGAGACTCCCAGGCTAATCTGCAGCATTTCCTTGTGATGTGTCAGATGTTGTTATTCCTCTAGAATGTAAAACTTCCTTGGGATGGATGAGAAATTCAAGTGCTGAGTGGATGACCCGTAGATAAAGTGGCCGTTTATTTGTATAGGGGACTAGAGAAGTTGTGTTACAAGTGTGCATTCTGAGAGTGGTCTCATTTCTCAGAGCTGATTGGATGGCATGTGAAGCATTGACCTTGCTGTGAACGTTCATATTGGCTCAAACTCAGCTGTTATGGCATCGTGTTACACTGTTGGCCTTTGTTCTGCGCTGGTAGCAGCTGGCTGTTTCCCGTCTAACGAAGTGGGGAATGTTTGGATGGAAAGTAGATACTTGCATAATTGCCTCTACATGGACCATTTGCTCACTTTCTTCTATCTAGCTCTGGGATAGGATTATCTGGCAATTCAATTAAAGGAGAGATTGTTTCACAGCCATATTATTGTAGCCCATCTTCACACTAACTCCTAAAGTAATTCTGGTATTTTTATTGTGTAATGATTTGTATGTCATTCAAGTGTGGTTAACGTGGTAACAAAATAGAAACTTTAAATTCTACATATTGTCGGGTTGGTCTGCACTTGTTTACAATTTTATAGTCAGACTAAAGTTTGGAAGTCTAAAGATAATCATATGATAATTAGTGCAGAATAATAGCTCTCAGAGAGTGAAAGATGGTTTATTTGATGAGAGCAATTAGGAGCTAATGTTATGTGTTATGTTTATCTCTCCTTCTTGCTGTGCTTTGTGTGGCAGGAGCTAAAGTGGCCCAAGTGTCGGGGGATCAGCGTCGCATATTCAGCGCTCAATTCCGTCCTGATTCCAATACCAAGTTTGTGAGCTGTGGCGTCAAGCATGTCAGGTTCTGGAGTCTAGTGGGGACAGAGCTGATCGGCAAGAAAGGCTACTTACCAAAGAGTAGTGGAGCAAAAATGCAGACCATGCTGTCTCTAGCCTTTGCCCCGGTGAGTATACGTATGGATGTGTTGGGGAGTGGATGTGTCGGGGAGTGGATGTGTTGTGGAGTGGATGTGTTGGGGAGTGGATGTGTCGGGGAGTGGATGTGTTGGGGAGTGGATGTGTTGGGGAGTGGATGTGTTGTGGAGTGGATGTGTTGTGGAGTGGATGTGTTGGGGAGTGGATGTGTTGGGGAGTGGATGTGTTGGGGAGTGGATGTGTTGGGGAGTGGATGTGTTGGGGAGTGGATGTGTTGGGGAGTGGATGTGTCGGGGAGTGGATGTGTTGGGGAGTGGATGTGTTAGGGGAGTGGATGTGTCGGGGAGCGGTGGAGTGGATGGTTGGGGAGTGGATGTGTTGGGGAGTGGATGTGTTGGGGAGTGGATGTGTTGGGGAGTGTGTTGGGAGTGGATGTTGGGGAGTGATGTGTTGTGTCGGGGATGTGGATGATGTGTTGGGGAGTGGGGGAGTGGATGTGTCGGGGAGTGGATGTGTTGGGGAGTGGATGTGGTGGATGTGTCGGGGAGTGGATGTGTTGGGGAGTGGATGTGTCGGGGAGTGGATGTGTTGGGGAGTGGATGTGTTGGGGAGTGGCTGTGGTGGATGTGTCGGGGAGTGGATGTGTTGGGGAGTAGATGTGTTGAAGGGATGAGAGGTGTGTGTGTGTGTGTGTGTGTGTGATAAGAGGTGCACATAGTCAGTAGTGAGAGTGATCAGGGATAGTGGTATGAGGGTGTTGTTAATTCCTACCATTTTGTTTGTTGGTTTAATTCTTATTGTATTTTTTTCTTTGGGAAGATCTGTCAATGTACATCATATGTAACTTAAACACCTCTAAATACTGGATTATCAGTTGATAAAAAATTCTCTTTGCAAGTACCATTATTATTTAAACTAGCAAGTACCCCGCCACACAGCGGCACTTGATGTACTAACTTTTGCTAGTTAAGAATGCAGTAGCATAAGTAATTTTATTCATTCTTGTATCCTCTACCACTTTGCTTAGTTACATCTTTTTCCCTTCCTTGCTCTCTTTCTTCCTAAGCCTTTTCTTCTCTACAGCTTTTTATTCTTGAGTCATGGGTTCCCTCCGCCTTCTTTGTCTACCTCTTCCTGCTTCTCAGTCTCTCTGTCTTTCTATCCATGATTGTGGACTTGGGCAATGTGAATATGTGAAACTGTTGACTTTCCTTTTGAATGCTTTATGAACTTAGCCCATCCTCACCTGCTCTCTCGTTGGGGTGAGCTCACTTGCTAGGCACATCCTCCATTCACACCCACGTCGTCGATTCGTTCTGACAACATTTACCAAACTGGCTAAGTGCATGAATTATTCGTAAATACACACCGTCGTCAGTGTATTATTATATAGGTTGGGTTTTTTTGTTTTGTTTTTTGCGTATGCAATCAAATTAATATTATTAAATGGCCTTTGCGTGCGTTCCTCTTACCTGGTAATCCTGCTATACTGCCTTATAAATGGATTAGTGGCAGATTTCATTATGCCTGAGCTCTATGGCCTACAAGTCTAGGTATGCTAATTTCATTGAGTTCTAGACAATTGCATCATTGTAGTTCTTCGTTCACACCGTATGTATGTATGCGTGTATGTGCGTGTGTATGTATACCTCCATATGCAGAGTCATGCCACACATACACACACATATACACACACACATACTGGCAGGCATGACGATTTGGATATTTGTGGTCCTCCGTTATCCATTGATGAAGGTTTAATTGCCATTCAGACTCATTAGAAGGCAATGATTAATACTGGGAATACTGTAGCAATTCTGCCCACAAGGTATCTGGTTAGATTGAAGTGTGCTATAATTAGATTGAAGTGTGCTATAAGGTACTTGTGTTGGTTTTGTCGGCTTCGAGTTCTGATGCTCAGACAATGTGTTATTATTCGTGTGTTTGGCACCAGAGGTTTCAAGTGATGCAATTAACTCTGGGCAGACTGGAAGATCAGTCAGGCACCAAGACCATCGCATCCGGCATTTCTTCAGTTTCGTGTCAACTTTATACGGGCTAGAGTTTTGCTGCACCATATCAGTCAGTAGGAGCAGGTGTTGAGTCAGTGTTAATGGAAGTGGGCAGAAGCCTGTGGTGTTATTCTGACAGACCCTGAGGCTGTTTGTTTATTTGCTTCCTTAGTTCCGGCTGGTTCATTGTGGGATAGAATGAATGTGGACTATTTAGCATGTCTTCATTAGAATCGGTTCAAGTGAGAAGTAATCTGATTAGCCCGTATTTAGAACTTCTCAATTTTTACATGTTGGCATGGATAGGAGTGGTTTTCATGGATAGGAGTGGTTTTCATGGATAGGAGTGGTTTTCATGGATAGGAGTGGTTTTCATGGATAGGAGTGGTTTTCATGGATAGGAGTGGTTTTCATGGATAGGAGTGGTTTTCATGGATAGGAGTGGTTTTCATGGATAGGAGTGGCATGGATAGGAGTGGTTTTCATGGATAGGAGTGGTTTTCATGGTTATGCATTTCATTGTCATTACATATAAGAATATTTCCTAGATCACTTACTTTGTGTGTGTGTGGAAGTAGTACTTTTTTTATTTATTGTTGTTGTTCCTTAGTCTTGTAGGCACTCTAAATGTTAGTTCATTGGGGCTCCCCCCACACCCCCAGCAGCTGTTTAGAGAAAGGGAAATGCCCCCTGTAAGCTGGTTTGGTTGCTATTAACTATCATAGTTGAGGTAATGAGCTTGTGCAATACAGCGTAAGATAACACTGTGTAATATTGGATAGTTATCTCATGGGTCACAGACCTAAAAGTACTATTGTGAAGATATTTAACATAGAATAAATTCATGTATTATAAATACACACATCATGTTTTTTTTTCTTCAAGAAATATGTGCTGTAACTTTGTTGTCATAATCATGAATGGAGTGCAAGTTAGCAAGAATTTTTTGCAGTAATTTCATCAAGCCCTTGTGAATAATGTTCCAGTCAATTACCACTCCAATGGAGCTTGTAATCTGAAGTAATTGGTTACTATGCCAACTGCACAGTAACATTGTAAAAAAAAAAAAGAATTCTGAAGTATTTGAATTATCTTGGTTCAGTCATTCTCGGCTGAAATGATTGTAATAATAGCAAATTTTTCTGATTCTAACAGCCAATATTGTTTGTTAATTAAAACTTAACGTGACATTTTGACCCCTGAAGAGGACTTCAGCAAGAAGTCGAAATGTCGGGTTAAGTTTTAATTAACATACATTGGCTGTTAGAACGAGAAAAATTTGCTATTATTATTAATCTTGTTCAGATTCTTCAAGTAGGTAGACATGAATGCTATCAACCTATTTTATTATGTTCTTCCTAGTTGAGGGAGGGAAGGGATAATTTGCAGCCAATCATGTGTAGCGTGGACCACATGTGACTGCAGGATAGTACTACTCATTCCTGGAGCAGTGGTGGCCAATCAATGGTAGCTAAGGTGTGGAGTCCTTGGCGAGTCTCTGGTAGTGACACGTTTTTCACTCATTTTATAAAAACAAGCAAGGAAACAAAAAGTAGCAAAAACAAAACACGTTGAAACTTCCATATTGGGACCCAACTAGTTCCTTGGTAGATACAACTACTCGAGAGCCTTGAATACAGTGTGTTAGTCCAGGCTAGAGCACCAATAGCCTTGTTTTAGGATATAAAGTAAGTTTTATTGACTTTTCTAGACCCATTTTTTGTGCTGAATTCAGATCTGGTGAGTGCCAGTGATGAAAAATTGAGCATTTTGTTTTAAATAAAAACTTTATCTCAAATATTATTTGAATTGCTGCTTTAAGTCTGCAAAATCCTATATGAAAGTTACTTTTACAGATTTACATCCCCAAGTAGTTTTAGAATAAATTTAACTTGGAAGTGGTAACTTTGGAAAACTCCAGGGAAATTGTGAAATTTTATTTCTGATGGTATTTTTTCAATCTGAGGCCTCAGACACTGCGAAAATCGCAAATTAGCTGCTCAAAATATGGTCAACTTTAAGGGCTAGTATAGAAATTATGGTTGCTTTAATATTATTGTTTCCAGTTAAGGTCTTGGGCACTGCAAATCATCAAGCCTTGAAAATACAATTATAATAGCTGATTTTGCCCATGATAGAGTTACATAGCTATGACATGGATTTACTGTTTCATAAAGTCAGTAGCAAATACATATGTTGAGGATAATGCTACTACATTACAAATGATGGACTCACTAAAACAGCTGGTAAAATATTTCAATGGTATGAAACTTTGACATACTAGTGTCAATGGGAAGGATAAGCACTGGTGCACATGCTCGACACATGAGTGTGATGGCAGGCTGATGCATTTTGGTTGAAGAATATGAGCAATGAAGCAATAACTTTTTGCTAGGATTTGAGTATTCTAAAATCTACCACCTACTTGTTTAGTCCTCTTATTATTGCCTCATATCTACAATAATACCATTCTCACAACACGTAACATATATCAGATGAAGTACATTCACCATACTAAAAACTTGCAGCTTTAGCAGCTGTCAAAACAGTATATTGGAACTAGCCAACCTTGTTCCAAAATGAAATCGATAGGACATGTATATATTCTCCATCTCTCTTTATCTGCTCAAAATGCATACTCTTGATTCAGAGGCTAAAGTAGGTCTTATTAGTTGACCATCCAGGGAACTAAAATGCTGTCTCCGTTGACCAATTTGAAGAACCAATGGCAATGAAGATAGGCAATGAGAAGCATTACACTGTCTCCAGAATTGTTAAATATATGTCATATGTAGCGAGTAGCTGAGTAATTAAATGGAAGTGTGTAATCCTAGACAAGAAGCTTTAGTGACAGCAGGAAAATAATATAAGTAGCATATTTAGTAATTCTGGGGAACCTTCTTAAGGGAGGCTTTTACCATTCAGGGAGGTCCATAATATAATTTGTCAAAACTTTTTTATTTTTTTCTCAATTAAGTTGAACTTTTATCAGAGTGTAGTGCATTGAATGTGCTTTCTGATATGTTCAGATTTTGCATACCTACTACCCATGTGAAGTTAAGACCCCACCTCAGCAATAGTCAGCATCAGGGGGCCAGATGTTTTAACTCATGGCCACTTAGTCCTAACAACTTTCCACTTAAAGTAGACCAGTCTGGGTGTGTTTCGTTTCAACTCTGAAAGAAAGATTTATAAACAGTCCTAAAGCTCTGTAGTTAATTATTAAACAATTATATAGCTATTATTACACATTTTAATTTCTTGCATGAGGACTTCACTCATTAACCTACTGTATGCAACACACTATACAAGAACTCTGACTAAGTCGTATATTTAATTTAAGCAGAAGCGGCACAATTGAAATTTTGCAGTGTCTGAACTGAAAAATACAATCAGAAAAGAATTCTACTATGTAATACATTTCCTTCATAGTCAATAGTTTATCTGCATCCATTTGAAATTGTTGCAATGTATCTAGTCTCAACTTGGATCAGGAATAATTTTTACATACCCAGGAATTCTATGCTAGATATGGTACCTGAAAAAAATGGTTGGATCTGATCAATTTCATGGTGACCATCTACTCACTGGACTATTTAGGAAGTTGTCTTCCATCCAGAGTTCTACACACGTCTTCTACATGAAGCTACTGAAATTTTTTGAGGACGTTTTACTGAGCATTCTTGACAACAGAACATGCAGTCTTTAAGGTAATTAAATGCAAAGTTGTTTTCGTAGTTTTGTAAAACTCAGCTAGTCACTTGTTTCTATCTTCTAACTCTAGATTCTTGTTCTGGATAAGCTTTGCTGGTTACTTTGTTGTTCTCCCTTGCACATAGACTTTATTGTTACTTATACATCTAACTTTCAGGATAAATTACGAACTTAGGAAGTACCACGTTAAACTAGACTATACTACCAGTTTGAGCATGAGCAAGCACATGGCACAAACAAAGTGACGGAAATTACCATATAAGGAAATAATGTGCACAAACAGGAACTCAGCAGATAAAAATTTGATGTCATTATAAATGCTATGTCAGAGAAGAACTAATTCCATTGAGAAGCTGTGGCCTAATACTTGAGTAAATGGTAGATGAGATGATTTATTTGATTTCAAAATACGAAAAATTAAAAGGTGCATTTTTAAATTTAATTATCGAGAAATGCTCAAGTTTTTGCAACTGGCACTCATTAGATTTAGATCCAGCAGGTGTAAATTGACCTAAATAGGTTTAAATAATTACTTTATATACAAAAACAAGGTTGGCCAAAAAATCTGGCTTTCTAGCCCGGACTATGTAGGGATAGAACTGCAGTGGCAGATATGGTTTCACATGGCAACCAATATTAGTTATTTATTCATCAATGACAAGATTTGAGCTTGATCCTGTTTAGTAATTAGATTGAAGGGGTCATTGTCCTGGGTTGTTTACAACTCAAGTGTCCATGGTTACATTCTGTCCACTGTTATGGGCATCACTTCCCATTATGGAGTGATTCCCAGTGATGTGCCACATGGCACTAACTGGTAAGGTGTGAGCATGATAGGTATGAGCACGATAGGTATGGTCCCTGTATAGAAATACAGCCTCGTGAATATCATTAAGTGGAGATCAAATTGTGTTAAGTATCAGTCTTGGACATATTTGGGAGTATCTGTGTGCAGTTGGTATGAGCTTGTGACGACAGAAAGTGTCAACAAGTACTCTGAGGATATGGCAGTCCTTGTACCGTGGTTCCTGCATCAGGTCATTCAGGCGCTGATAGTTAGAGAATGCAGGAAGAGAGGGTTGGTACTCCATAGTCACAGTGTCCTCATCTATGAGGATTAGGGCGTGCTATTATATATGTACATTTAGTCGAAATCATAATCACAGAATTTTCCAATGAGTGTTGACTGTGAAATATCTCTTTATGTTTTAATGACAATGTGTTTGTGTGTTAGGAAGAAATGACTCTCACTGGGTCAGTGGGAGGAGATATCTACATGTGGAAGTGCCACACCCTCTCCCGTGTGGTTAGCCACGCCCATAATGGACCGGTTATGGCTATGTACACGTGCCTGGAGGACGGGCTAATTCTCACTGGCGGCAAAGACAGGTATGTGGGACAAATGTGTGTGTGTGTGTGCATATGTGTATGTATGTGCATATGTGTATGTATGTTTGTATGTATGTAGTAGGATTGTGTGTATGTATGTGTGTATGTATGTATTTATAATTGTAGCATTAGTGTATGCTGGACTTAGCCAATTATGTGTCTATTTTTTAACAATACTATTAAGATTCTTAATATTATTACTACATTAAATTAACATAATATATTTTCTGAACTTATGTTAATTTAATGTAGTAATAACATTAAGAATATAAGTACAACGTAATAAAATGAATTTATACAGAATTATGAGGATTAGTTCCGTTAACATGGCTCTAAATTAAGTAGAGATGTTTGTGTGTGGCAGAGGTGCTGATGGTGGAGGTGTGAAGCTGTGGGGGGTGGACATGAGCAGGTCACGAGTCTTCCCTTTGGGTGATGACGGCAGTGTGCCTGTGGTGAGATCTGTGACCAGGAGCAAGGTACAGTACATGAGTAATTAGATTGGAGTTGCTGGTCAACACACAGTTTTGTCACTCATTATTATTAGTAGTATTAGTGTTGTTGTTGTTGTTGTTGTTGTTGTTGAACCAGTAGTGCTTGATGCTCTAAGTGTACATCTATTAATTATGGGTCAGGGTAAAAGAGGTTTTACAGCATCATTATGACATTAATACTGTATGTGGAGAAATCTGATTGGTCAGAACTTTCTATGAGGACATCTGTTATAAATCATCACAATCCACAGACACAATAAAACTGTTATATGTTACTAATGTTTGGTTATGTTGGAAGATACTGGACCAACTAATTTAGAATGTGTAATTATCACTCTTTATTTCTAAATTAAAACGCGGTTCATGAAAAATAGTTGATTCTGCATTTTGTGAACTTGCTACTTATAAAGATCACCATGGGTTCTGTAATGTTCATGAGCAGGATATGCTCTATTTACTTCACAATTACATATCTTCTCATCACATAAAGAAGAAATTATTCCTCCAAACATAGCCCATCTCAAACATGGCCGTAATCTGTGAAGTCTTCCATTGGCTGACCAAATGGTAGCATGACTCTTACATGTATCTTATTAACCACCTTGCCCTAACAATAATACCTGAAATGGTTCAGTTGTGAGTGTTCTGGGGTACAATCCAGTTGTTGAGCATAAGTTCAGGCAGCACAATTCCAGGTGACCTGGTGTAGTGTCTAGCTACAGTTTTGTGTACAGTTAACTGACCTTGCACCTGCCTCACTGCTTGTAGATTTCACTGAACCATGTGCATGCTTACGGATGATTAAAAAAATTGACATATGAAGTAGTACCTTGGGTGTGGATGAAGACCGCTGGCTCTGGTGCTTGTTATTGTTCAATAATATGATAGCGTGCTGTTATGTCTTTAGGGAAAGATTTTGGTGGGCACTGGTGACAACCGGATATTTGAGGTGGAAGAAAAAACTGGAGACGTCAAGGTCAGAGTTAGGAAGATATTTGCTTTGGTTACCAGGGAGTGGTGAAGTGTGGTATGCATGTGTGTGCGCGTGTGAGTATGTGAGTAGAAATGGGAAGTTTTGACTTTATAAGAGATATTATTACAGAGAAATATTTTTCCTGGTGTACACACTAAAATAATTCTTGTAGTAATATATCACAAGAGTGGAGGACATTGTTTCTTATTAATCAATTGTTCAATCTTTATGAAGTATTTTAGTTAAAGAAATCTTAACTCAGATTCCTTCACGATCTAGTTACTTTCTCTTTTCTTTTTTTTTCTTTTTTTTCATAATCCTGTTTACCACTTACAGCCTAATAAATTTTTTTTGTTATCGTATAAATCTGTATGCAGTTTTTTATGAACTCATTTGGTAGGCTTCCTACTAAAGCGGTGCTGCCATGGTAACTTACGAGTTATGTAATTGGCATACTCCTATCTTATTATCGTGTGTGTTGTTACGGGTGAAGCAATTCTATGGCTGGGATCACTGTACACAGTTCTTTCCTGCCATAGCTGCACCTTGCTGCACCTGCTTCTTAGTTGCTGCACCTGCTTCTTAGTGAGTTTTATGGTCCATATCCAGGAATGGGATTGGAGTTACGTGAGCTTTGCCTTTGATCTGACATGCCTAGTTGCCTGGCAGCGTGAGATCATGCCATACCTATCACTGTTGTTATTTTCTTCTCCATTTTAGGTAGCTTGTTTTCAAAAATTTATTTACACTCACAACAATAATTGGAGGAAAAGGCATAGCAGGATTACATGTATTGTGTGGTGATTTTATTTATTTATTTATTTATTTGTTTGTGGTGATTTTATTTATTTATTTGTTTGTTTGTGGTGATTTTATTTATTTGTTTGTTTGTTTGTGGTGATTTTATTAATTTGTTTGTTTGTGGTGATTTTATTTATTTGTTTGTGTGTGGTGATTTTATTTATTTGTTTGTTTGTTTGTGGTGATTTTATTTATTTATTTGTTTGTGTGTGGTGATTTTATTTATTTGTTTGTTTGTTTGTGGTGATTTTATTTATTTGTTTGTTTGTTTGTGGTGATTTTATTTATTTGTTTGTTTGTTTGTGGTGATTTTATTTATTTATTTATTTATTTTTTACTGGTCCTCTACTTTGTTAGCTAATGGTTTGGTTACTCATATGTACCACAGAAGGTCTTGGTCATGCAATGATTAATATACCTTTCAGTAATTGGCTTTCAAGGAGATGCTGAAGCTAAGAAAACATTCAAGGTTACAAAGTAGAGGACACTAGTGGGAAAGATAGACAGGGCTATCATTGTTTAATCTGAAATTCTTGTCATGAAGGTTTTGCTGTGACCCTATTGTTCCCCCAGTGGCCATCTTTATGGATGATTAAATATTTTTTATGGTTTGTTTAATGAGTTGTTGTTGTTTATACTTTTATAATGTTGCCAGGTGCTAGTGGAGGGACATGGTGAGGGAGAGTTATGGGGTCTGGCTGTCCATCCTTCCTCCAATTCCTTCATCACTGCCTCAGATGACAAGACAGTGCGACTCTGGGACCTCAAGGCGAAGGTATGGAGTGGGTAAGGTATGGTTAGATTGCTAGTCCTCTAGTTTTTATGCTCAGTCTTGTTACTTGGAGACACTGGAGATATCCAGCGAACACTAAGTTAGATGTATGCACTGGGATTAGTTACTGTATGTGCCCACTGACATGATGGTGGTTTGTTGGTGATGGGCGGGGTTTAGTAGTGCCAGCAACCATAGCATTCCGTTTGTGTGAACTATTTTCACTTTACTTGTGATCACAGCTATGTGTTTAGGCGTTGTGTAGTTTCGGATGCTCATGTAGATATGATTGTGCTAGTTCTCGCAGTGAATTGCTGACTGTTCATTACTTATATGTAGTCCCTTCCCATAGACTTTGTACTGCAAACAAAAATATCATTGTTTATAGAAGTTTGAGCTTTGATGCCCCGTGCTTCTGATGTGATGGCATTTCTACATTTGATGTTTGCCTGATTCATAATTGAGAGAAGAAAATTCATTTCAGTCTTCACTAACATCTTTATTTTGTTGAACAAGAAGTTGAGGCACATTCTACTGTGTGCCATGCTAAGCTTTGCCCCTGAATGGCTATTGCAGTGGTAGTCTCACTGCTCTGGCGTGAACAGTATACATATGTGGACTAAGTGTGGTGTAATTGTTGTCAAATGACAATTAACTGCTTGAAATTGTCAATACATACCTTAAACTAGCTTGCGGTGTTAATTAGATACGAATGCAGCATAATTAATTAATTAATGACTTCTTTTCACTTCCAGTCTCTCTTTTTATGGCTGATAGTTACCATTGGAAGAAATCTTTTCATTTCTCTATAGAGGAACTAATGATGGAGTTCAGTGGACCTACTGATTGTCGCAACAGCTGGTCTAGGTCCGTCTGTTAGTCTAGAATGATAGGAAGAGACGTAGCTAGCGTGGGGCACAATGCTACTCTAGAAATTGTCAGAGACAGACACTAATTAGACAAATGGAAGTGCCAGATAGAGATGTGATGACTTGCCTTTGTATCTAGGTTGTGGGCAGTGAGAAGGGAGGTAGGGTACAGTGTCCACTCTTTTGATGTGTGAAGTTTAGCCATGGCAACCATTCCCTTCTCATTCCTTTGTTCTCAGAAAAGTTTTGTTGTTTGTTATTGTTTTAATTTCTTACATTATGGAATCATCATTATACATTAGATATACAGATGTGATAGTAAGAAGATGATGGCACAGGTCATACATGTGCTAGTCTGATAGATACATAGTGACAGACAGTGTACCGTGTAAATACTAGTAGAGCAAAAATGTACTAGTTAGAACTAAATCTATCAATAGTCAGTTTTGTTGGACCCTCCGGTGTGTGTTTGAGACTAAAGTACTATAAAACAAGACTATCTCCATCCAGTACATATGATGAGTCACATGATGGTCCTACCTAGCCCCGCCCATCAGCAGAGGAAGTCAATAGATGGGTTGGGTACATTCTGTGAGATTTTCTTCCCTTTGGTTTTTCACATGGGTTCATTGTGATGGCAAACTAGTAGATATCATTTTACACTGGGATTTTGCTGGTCACAACACATAGTCTGTCAGTACTTCCTTTAGAATATCAATAATTTCAAATGTTTTAAAAATCAACAGGATAATGTGGCAGTATACAAGTGTGCGATAGCACTAGCTTTGAAGCATTTAAACCATAAACTGTCCTTGACTTTGATTATGCTATTTTTGGGCCTCCCATGCTCTAGCTCCCACACTATTACTCCTACTATTTCATTTAAAGCACAATAGACTGCATACCATTGACACCAGTTGTTTTCTTAATTGACTGATAAAGATGATGCTGTTTATTTTCAATAGCTTTTGACAGCAACTCTTAGCTAGGCACCCCTTAGCTATGCACCCCTTAGCTAGGCACCCCTTAGCTATGCACCCCTTAGCTAGGCACCCCTTAGCTATGCACCCCTTAGCTATGCACCCCTTAGCTATGCACCCCTTAGCTAGGCACCCCTTAGCTAGGCACCCCTTAGCTATGCACCCCTTAGCTAGGCACCCCTTAGCTATGCACCCCTTAGCTATGCACCCCTTAGCTATGCACCCCTTAGCTAGGCACCCCTTAGCTATGCACCCCTTAGCTAGGCACCCCTTAGCTATGCACCCCTTAGCTAGGCACCCCTTAGCTATGCACCCCTTAGCTATGCACAGCCTTAGCTAGGCACCCCTTAGCTAGGCACCCCTTAGCTATGCACCCCTTAGCTAGGCACCCCTTAGCTATGCACCCCTTAGCTATGCACCCCTTAGCTATGCACCCCTTAGCTAGGCACCCCTTAGCTATGCACCCCTTAGCTAGGCACCCCTTAGCTATGCACCCCTTAGCTAGGCACCCCTTAGCTATGCACCCCTTAGCTATGCACACCTTAGCTAGGCACGCACCCCTTAGCTAGGCACCCCTTAGCTATGCACCCCTTAGCTAGGCACACCTTAGCTATGCACCCCTTAGCTAGGCACCCCTTAGCTAGGCACCCCTTAGCTAGGCATCTCTAGCTTCTCTCTAGCTCATCAATCACAACTGATGCCAGACAAATTCAGTTTAGTATGTGAGTGTGTGACTTTCTAAGGGAAAGTTTCTGGTCATCTGGTGAATTCTGCTCTGATCAGTCATGATGTGAGCCATCGACTATTTGACCTCATCTCAATTAAATATCCAAACCCAGTGCTGATAGAAAATGAGAGGTGAAAGTGTAAGCTAACATGGAGTTCAGATGCGGCAAGAATTCAATTATAAAATGTTTGAGAGATTGAAAACAAAACACTAATAACACACTAAAAATAGCATAATAGCGTGCATGACTGTCATAACTAGGCCACTAGCTTGTGCTCTCTGAACTATAAATAAGACAGCGCGTGCCATTGTCTTGTGCTTGATATTCCAATTTAAGGTTCCAAACAATATTTGTCTCATAAAACAATTTCAAACTCATTACTGTTTTTCAGTTCAATAAAGAGACCTCTCAAACAAGACCGCCTAAATATATTGTTTATAATTGTACAGTGGTATTTAATTGAGTAGTGATTGAAATTTGATGGCACTCTCACATTCCCCATCCTGGACAACAAATCCTTATCTGACAAACATAACAGCCACAAAGGAATAAGAAAGATATTAACACTGCGGAAATAGTTGTAGAAAGTTTGTTAGGTTTAAAGTGTTTTTTGTTTTGTTTTTGTTTTTCCAAGTAATTGTAAAGATAATGGTGCTTTATAATTTAACTTGGACTAGCAACAAGTTATAATTTAGTAATGGTACAGTATTGTACTATGGACTGAGTAATGTTGATATTGCAAGAGGCATAGTTCAGTGCTATTATCATGGCTGCAATTGTGGATATGGTGAATCCTGGATTTTTCATTTAGCTGTGCGTGTGTATTGTGTGTGTGTGTGTGTGTTTTGGGTGAGTAGAGTAGGTTAAGCTAGGGTAATAACTAGAAGTAACAGAGCAGCAATAAATTGAAATATTAGGTCGTATTCTATTAACAGATATGTGGTGTTGCAGCAGCTGTATAGAGTCCTAGCACTCACAACAGCACGAGGTACATTACATGTCATGTTTATAGCTGTGATTCCAATCACTGCAAATTGATCTATTTAGGAAAGGCAGTGAGCCAGGAATTATTACTGTGTACTTTAAACCAAAGGAAGCCCAAGAAGACATTCATGTTGACACTAACCAATGGGCAGTCCTAACTAAGTAACCTTGGATAATCTCCATGAAGATTAAATTACTGCCTCAGCTAGAGACAACTAACATTGTCAAGACCATGTCATTTGTCTAATCCGCCATTGTTGTCTACATCTGGCACACAATAATCACTTCATTAACTCTCTCCTTCACAGACACACATCTCTCCAGTTTGCTGCCCCTGTAGTACACAATTACCTAGAGCAGACCTTATATAAATTGCGTAACCTTAGAATTAATAATGCACTAATTAATTGTGTATTTATATATATTGCATTAAGAAAGCAAAGCTCGCAGTTTTGTGTGGGTGGTCACTAGTGGGTACAGTTGTATTTGGAAGTTCTGATTAATGACTTGACCATATCTTTAGAGTTGCAGCCTATAAGGAATCTTTGAGGCTTTGACAGCAACACATGCTAGTGATAAGTCTGAAAAGATTAAAGATCAGAATAAAAATGAGATCCTTCTTTTAGTTGATAAACATAAGCACACTGCACTAGTGATATTTTCAGTTTGTAACAATTCAAGCTTGTCTATTCTGAGCACATTACTTTCACAAATTCCAAGTGTTTATTCTTTCCTTCTGATTTCTTCATGAGCTCTATGCTGTACACTCACTGTTTGTGTTGTATGTGGTGTAGACGAGTGTGTGTCGAGCTAAGTTGGCATTCAGTGCTCGCTCGGCAGACATCTCCCCAGACGGGCAGCTGGCAGTTGTGGGCCAGACCAATGGCCAGTTTGTCCTCCTGTCTACCTCAGACATGTCAGTAGTCAATAAGAAGAGGGACAGGAGTAAGACACTGCAAGTGGTCAGGTAAAACTGAAAGTAACAATGATGCTCACATTTATCGTGCATTAATATGATGATTTTTTTTAATTATGTTAATATAATGGTGGGTGTGGTTGTAGTATTCTATTGAACTCTGTGAGCAAGAAAAAAAAATGCCGTAGGAATAATTAAGTACTGCAATACTAGTTACAAATTCAAAGCTTCTCTCACTGTTTGAAATTTGGTAAGGGTATAGAAGAGTTAGTTGGAACAGCCAACTGGCATATGCTGTCAATGCTTTGATAGGAACAGCTAACATTTTGTTGTTACTAAGTGTCAACATGGCCACTGTCTGGTGGCTATAAACTCTATTTGAGTGGAACTGAGTGGAGTACAAGGACACTGGCAATTCTGTTGTTGTACAATACATCCTGTAGGCTGGTAAGCATTCAGTTGTCAGGTCCGACTCCCGAGTTTTGGGGATTGTTACAACATGTTACACAAGAGGCATTCTCTTGTACCGTTTCGTAGCAAGTGGTTAAACATGTGTTGTGTTGGGTAGACATGTGTCATGCTTGTAGAACATGTGTTGCTTGGGTGTTTGTTTGGTGTGTAGGTTCAGTCCAGACGGATCCAGTGTTGCTGTAGGCTCAGATGATGCCTGTGTGGATATCTACTCAGTTTCTGATCTGGTTAGAACTGGATACTGTAGAGGTATCCCTAGTCAGGTGACCCACTTGGACTGGTCACATGATGCTTCCTATTTGCAGGTAAAGGTTGCTCTGCAATATCGTAAGAGATGGAATATTTATTATTTTCTACTAAAACTATTACCAACCACTAATGAAGGTATACATACTCTAAGTGGTGTTTGTAATCACAAGAAAGAAAAAAATATGTGTTGGTTAGATTAGCCCTTTTTTCTGTATTCAATATTATAGCTACTAGCTTGATAACAATGTTCACACTAATTTATTGAAGCAAACGGAAAATTTACCACCAATCAAAACAGAATTAAGAAGATCAATACCAATGGAATCTTGCTATTATTTTATTTATTATTTTATCTTTTGTTGTGCATTTTCCAGAGGAAACTTGTTGAGAAAGATACAGATGATCTCTATTGTGTTGGAATGGTTTATTCGGCTAATTGGTGCTAATTGAGCGAGGTGTTTAAGTTAAAATTCCTCAGACATATAGTATAAACTGAGTCGGTGTGTGGCAGGAGCGTCATGTCAACAGTGGTACAGCAACTATGGCCCAGTGCACGCCTTTATTGGGTGCAAGTGTTCATAGCGTTTGTTTGCCTTTCTCAGGAGAGATTCATTGTTTGAATATTTCAGGTGACTCATAACTGTACTAGCATGCGAATGTGCATGTTATTAAATAATGGCTTTACCCACCTGTCAAGCTACAAAGTCTATTTCATTCTGGACTACTGATGTTCTTGTGGGGGATTTCCTATAGATAGCATGCCAATTGATCCAAGGCTTGCTTGGCATGTGTCCTTGGTGGGAATTTGCCGGGTGTTTTTCTTCTGGAATATGCTGGGTGCACTACTGAGGATGGATAGTCTGTTTTGTCGATGTTTTGTGGGTGTTTATACGGATTTGCTGGTGTTTACTTTTCCAGAAGATATGCTTTGCCAGAATTTGTGAATCAAATTTCATATGATGAATGCTGGTTAGAAGTGAGGGCGGTTGGCTAATTAGGAAATTAAGTATCTCCAGTTGCCAGATTATTGCCTTGACAATGACATTGTTAGCATGTTAATTAAATGACAACACGTATGGGTTGATATGCAGTGGCTTTATTCTCATTTCTTTACCAGAAGGTACAGTATAATGTAACATGAATCGAGTTCCATCCAAGACCATTGAGTGCGATCATTCATTTTGTCTGGAAGGTGAATGTTTCGATAATAAGTTGTTTAAATTTTCCAACAATGATCTTATTGTTTGCTCACAGACTTCTTACTATTGTGGCTGGTAGAGGTGGTACGTAATGGCAGTCTAGACTTTATATTACAGAAAGTGCCCTGGGTAAAGTTGCTAGGTTACTATTCCCATCATGTTTCCTTGGATCAGCAATATACACATGCGTGTTCTGGAATAATATGTCTTCTGCTGATAAAGATATTTACATCAAGTCATGCAGGGTTGATTGATTAATAGAATAGGTAAACTTTCTCTGGTTGTGTGTGTGATTCCACAGAGGTGTTGTGCTGTCAATTGCTTTTTTAAATGAATAGTTTGGAATCTCTTTTATGTCTTCCAAGCCATATAATTTGTCTGAGTGTGTGCCTTTTTATAGTTTCAAGCTTTGTTAAGTGATATTTAAATGGCCCAATCAGTGTGCTCTATAATGACATAATGTCAAGTCAACAGCATTTCCCATTTTATTCAATAAAAGGAATTGAAATCTATCGCTATCTTGCATGAGCTGCACTGACCTCACGCATGCTCCAAACCCTCCACCCTCCAATACACCACTCTGGGAACTCCATTAAGCACAGGTGGTCTCAAAAATATCCTGCTAGTTTCATAGTCCCCATATTTCCCAGGTCTCATGTAATTGTGGAATCTCTTTCAAAGATAACACCTAATTTATGACACAAGGTCACTCGCTATCAGGCGTTAACTGCCCGTTTTTCCTTGTGTGTAAGAATGGGTCCTTGTAATCCTGATAAGCTTTGTTCTGTAAATTGATAGCCCCCACCCAATGGCTACTAGGAATTCACTGTTCTGATTACGACTATTTTAACCCAAGGTTTGTTAAATCACAAATACTGCCATCACCTAGTTTGAGTCTTGATTTTATTGCACACATTTTATTTGTTTGTAGATAAACACCAGTTCTTACCAGCGTCTGGTGTTCTGCTCATCTACTGGAAGACAGCTCACAGAAAAAGCTCAGGAGGACAAAATAGTCTGGGCTACTTGGACTTGGTAATCAATAATTACTTATAAGCTGCAATTTTGTATATTAGGTGAAGGCAATGAGATATTTTTTTGGTTTCTATCCATGGCCGTATGGTTTCCATCAATTGTTCTGGTATTTGTGGTATGTATTACAAACCCTCTGTGCGGAATTGTTTAGACTTGCCTTTGTTGTTCCATTATTCTTGGCAAGCGAGGTATGGATGGCATTCCAGTTGTTGATAGCCATAACAATGATCCTTGAAGAGATGTGCTGATAAATTCTAGTTTGAATGAAGACATTAACAATGATCCTTGAAGAGATGTGCTGATAAACTCCTAGTTGAATAGATAATAAATTATCCTTGAAGAGATCTGCTGATAAATTCTAGTTTGAATGAAGATCAAATGTGTTTGGCTTATGGGAGGTGCCCATGCCCGAAACATGGCTTGGAGAAATAGTTAAAATTCAGTTTATAGTTGGCCTCAACAATTTCCAAAAATGTGACACATTCTATTATATATATATATATAGTACTTATTACATGAGTCAGAGTGTGATATGGCGAAATGTTTCATGAGCAGGCTAATTTATTTTCACAAGCCAGAGGCAGTGAAAATAAAGCCATAGAGTGAAAATATCTAGCCATATCACTCTGATGAGTGTAATAAGTGGTTTATTCCATGCTAGATATCTTCACTGAAAGTCTGTTGGTAACTCACGTGTAAAGTTGGTGGTAAAACTCTCTAGGGGCTCCCCACTCCACTGGAGAAAGGTTAGCTAGGTTAGCTGTAAAAACCCAGAAAACAGGTAAGCTGGGCCTGTTGCTATAACTACTAGGGTAATGAGCTTGCCCAATACAGCCGTGAGATAACACTATGTGACCCGTGAGCATGATCACTACAACGGTCACCCATTGTGAAGATATCTAGCGTGGAATATATATATAATAATGTTCATTTAATAATTCCTGTCTCCCTCATTCCTCCTCTTCGTTGTATTTTATTTCAGTGTTCTTGGTAATGAGGTGCTCGGCATTTGGCCTAAGAATGCTGACAAGGCAGATGTGAACACTGCTGACCTGAGTTACAGTGGTGACGCAGTAGTTACCGGCGACAACTTTGGATGTGTGAAGCTGTTCGACCACTTCCCCATCAAAGAGAAATTTGTGAGTATAGTACGAGTTATGGAGTGCTGGTGTAAAGTCAGACAAGGGTTTCTTAGCACACACATACACACACACACACACTTATTATATGAAGTGACATTTTTTCTGGGAAGGGCAGCACAGTTTTATGCTTGTGAGAACTGCTTGTCAGGTAATTGACTGGCCAATTGGCAGCCCCACTCTGCGTAGACCTTTGCTTCAAAATTTCAACCTGCAATGAATATATAAGTTAACTTCTGCTTTTAGTCATGCAATTTTAAGCACGTGATCTCTATCAAATAATTAGGATTGTTTGTTTGTTATTCTTATTGTTTTTGACAGTGAGGAATGGTATCAATCCTGCAGCTAATTCCCTATAGTTTTATGTTGTAGATGTTTTGTTGACTGGAAGCTGATGGTGAGAGCAGAATGCTCTGCATTGTTACATGTGCAATGATCTAGAACATGTCAGATTAACCATCAACCATCTTACATGACACAGCTGGCTACTGATTAATAACTCCTATGGTGTTTCTACTCAGCTCCTTGCAGTCTATCTGTGGGCAGCTTTCTGACTAGATAAAATTGGTATTAAAAGTATTTGACACCTATTGTACAATCCACCATTCTGATAGCTTCATAGGTCTTGCCGTAGATGTTGTGTGAGTGTGAGAAGGAATCATAAGATACAGGTCAATACTTCCTGCATATCAATGTAATTATGAAGCCCAATGTGCGCTGATCAAACTCCATCACAGAAATATCAACTTAATAAGAGGCATTGTTTTTCACTTCCGCTTGTTGTCTTTTACCATTATGTGAAGTGCTACATCTTTATGAGAAATGGTTTCATTTTGGAAGTGTAAAAGCTGGTCATATATTTGGAGAAGATTGTAGAGATGGGAAAACCTTTTAAACACCCGATACAATAACTTAAGCAGTCTCTGTTGATTCTGGTACTGGTAATATCTGGTTTGCCAGTCACTTTTTTTTTTTCTTCCATATAATGCAATAATACATATCCAATACTGTAGTTGTTTGTACTCATTGGTAATGGAGACTAACAATGATAAAGTGTGACATTGTATCAGTAAGTCATTGCATTATTCCCAGTTGTTATCAGACCTAGAAACTTAAAACAGTCTATTGTACAATCATGCATAAGTTTATTTTAACTAACTTTTAACTAACTTTACTTAATTTATTTATTTAGTGTGAGGTATTGTGTCATGGGACACATTTGTTGTTGTTGTAGGCTGCTAACAAGAAATATTATGGTCACTCAGCTCATGTGACTCGTGTCAAGTTTACCCATGATGATGGCTACCTCTTGTCTGCTGGAGGTGATGACTCATGGTAGGTGCTGCATTCCACCCACTCAACTGATTTGATCTGTGTCTGTATGTTTTGCTGCAGCATTTTTGCCTGGAGGTGCATATCGTAACTGCATCTAGCTTTTGGACTTCAGTTAAAACTGCTATAGTCAAGTCTTTTAATAGATGTTTTGTCAATAGATTTATTTTTGTAATTAATGTGTAGTTTGAAAATTGCTGTTTTGAAAATTAAAAAGGTCAGTTGAACTTTTGAGTTAAACTTTACTTCTACTGGGCTCTTTTAGAGGTTCTCCTTTTTGTATTTTTGCAATTTCTTCCATTAAGAACTGGACTGGTTTTTCTGGTCGTTCAAATGCAATTCTAGTAGTTAGATTCTACAACAACAGTAACAGTTACACACAAGATGACACAGTTACAAGCGTAAACAGTTGCCATAGTTACCTGTAGGATTTCAATAATGCGGTGTTCCTCTAGATACCGCACGGCTTTGGCGTAAGGGTCGCCTTCTGCGCTTTCTCCTACATCCTGTTGGCCCTCTAGAAGACTCTGAGCCATTGCGGACACTTCTTCCATCTGTACGGGAAGTGGAATGGTGAAGCTCGCTTGTGGAAATTCTTGACAACCCTCCTTATCCTTGGCAGACATCTTGACCGTCGTATTGTCATTCAAACCACGCCCCCTAGAGGTCCACCCCCGCATACTATACGCGGGTGTTGCTGACATAAAAGCGATCGAGTTTTTAAGCTACCTAACTATTAGCTGAGTAGTACAGTGACGATGTCTTCTGAGAGATTTCAACCTCGGGCGGACCTGCTGCAAAAGACTGCAGTGGCAGGGTTTTCTTATCATTCCCCTCAGCACCGGAGACTCCCCGCTGCTAGAAGTTTAAGCTCTGGAACTCCAGGTAAATAATTCAGCTAAATAGCTAATTCAGCTAGCTCATGGAAATAGACTTCTTCACTAGTCATAAATTTACTGAATAATTTTTCTATTTATTAGGCTATAATTCCCTTCCAAGACCAAGGTCAAATAACAAAGATGGCCCTTGCAATCTGTCCCAGGCAAGAAGGAAGCTGGTCAATAATGCCTTGCAAGATTATCTCAAGTCTCTCAATGCAATGACTCGATCCATTGTACTGGAAACAGAATCCGTTGAAAAGGAACACCACTGTGATTGGAAAGAAATGGATCCTGCTAAGAAAGAGAACATTGTGAACGATCACTTTGTGCCGTCTGGTGTGAGAGTACACTACGAGACTGAGAGAGCCTCCAGCTGCTGCAGCTTCTCCTCGGCAAGATCACTAGGACAGTTCTCATCTCAAGAAAATATCCTTATGCCACGGCGCAGTTCACTGCACTCCCCACAACAAAGCTCAGATTGGGACGAGCCCAGAAAGTTTTCTTCCAGTAACCTATTGAGTTCTTCTAATGATTGGTCACCTGCAGCCACGGTAAGCATTTTTTAATGGACTGTTGAATATTGGGATGAGACAGGTGTGTGGTGCAGTGCAGCTAAGATAGTTTATTCATGGAATTCCAGCCACCTTAATGACTCATGAATATGAGAACTGCCACCACCTGAGCAAGTTTTATTTCCTAAAAGAGAGACAACCTAGCATATTTTGCTAGCAGAATAGGATTCCTATGGTCCTTCCCACATGTGTACTGGAAGCATTGCATCTATGTATTTATTTACTGATAAAGAATGATGTAATTTATATTTCATAAAAGAACAATAAATTTATGAATTTGTTTTTGTTATTGTTTGTAGACCGGTGCTTCCAGTCTGTCACAGACATCTCCCGACATGTACCCGTCTAATTTCGACAGATTGCACAAAACGCAACTCTCCTTTCGACCTAACCATAAACACGTCATCAAGCCAAGGACGTCGACACCACAGAACCGATCCATGCCGAGCCACCCACTGGGCAGCGATGGAGAAAGCCAGCGTACATCAGATGATGACTATGACTCCAACCCATTGGGATTCCAGAGGAGCAAGCTAAGGAGCTTCAGTGTGAGGTCCAGAAAATCTGCTGGGAGTACCAAAAACTCATCAACCAATCTTCGCTCCAGTGTGAGAACTAATCACAAAATCAGGACCAGTCCAGACGGAGAGGAGTCCAGAAAGCCCTCGGGCTTCGACCAATCTTGCCGACCAAGCCACTTCCACACCTATTCTACTACTTCTACTGATACTGACTTTGATGAGGAGATTGATATGCCAGATGACGGCCTTCTCTTTGACCATGCCTCTTGCCGAAAAATCAGCACTGATGAGACTGATTCTGATACAGGATTCCAGCAATCTTCTGTAGATCGCGTGAGGGCCAGAAGATCTTTCAGAAACAGCCCAAAAATTTTATTGGATGAAAGCGAAACACCTGAAGTACCAGATTCTGTTAGTGAATCTGAAGATATCAAACGAGACGGTTCTTTTTCATCTGAGCTGCGTGTTCCGTCCTCAAACTTCTTCAGGTCAACTTCACAGGAGAGTTTAGACATGGACAGCATAAGTATGGCACCTTCAGAACTGTCCAAGCTAGACAGCGTGAGCATAGCTCCATCGGAACTGTCAAAGTTTGAAGAAGAAAGTTTGGTGGACCCATCAAGACAAACACCAGAGTCCATTCTTTCCGTTTCAACATATTCTTCTCGATCCAAATCTCAGGCCGTCATGAGAAGCCGCAAAGGGAAAAGAGGAGGTTCCCACTTCAGAGTGGCCACTTCTCAATTTGCAGATCGCCATACACAGTTCAAGAACAACATGCTCCAACGTCATCAAATGGAAACTTCTGCCAACACAACAAGAGCAAGTTCACCTGCTTTTTCAGTGACTAGCAGCATACTCACTCCAACACCTCTTGAGACTGGAGCCTCCTGTATTTTACAGACTCCTCCCAATCTCACCTTTTCTCCTAATCACTCCAAGCACAGCTCGGTGGCTGAAAGTACGACTAGTGATTTACCTCGCTCTCCCTCGGTCCTCTCTAGTCCTCCAACCACACCCCTTGCACCAAGCATCTACACGCCATACAATCAAATCATTAGAAAGAGCCTTTCTCCCAAGTTTCAGGAACACCGAGAGTCAGGGTACATCTCCAGCAGCTCAGAGAGTTTTCCCGTTGCCGGTCGACGATGAACAAAATAAGAGGAACAAGTACTTCACTGGATAAATACGCTTACCATTCCTTGTGGAAGTATATTATTTCTCGCTGTCTTCATAGATTTACTACAATGGCCTTCTCAATTGAAACTATCACTCAATCCATTATATTGCTCTCTTTTGTATTTCACAAACCACCACTATTTATATTTTATTATATCCCACGATATCAGGTTGTCGGTTTTTTTTATATTTTAATTACACGTTTTAAATTTAATATGTTGTTATAATGTATGGCATACTGAGGATTAGGGATGTGCTGAGTGGGTCCTTTAGTAATTCCAGATGTTCAGGAAAAAATTTCTAGGGTTGTAAATTGAGCTAATATCAGTCAGAATGTTTTCTTTCTCATATGAAGTGTATTCTACTGTGCAAGTGTCCAGGCAATATTATCAGTTTTATCTACTTCTATTACTTTTATTGTTTCAGTCAGTGTAATTCAGCACAAGTAGTGTTCCGCTTCCCAGGAATGTTGTTACCTTCTATGCCAGACTAAGCAGAAAACATGCCCACAACCTCCTCTACGCAAAATAACCTAGCCTGAAGGCAGACAATAGTGTGGTGCATTGTGTGGTGTTGTTAATAATCCCCTGTGTATTGTTAATTTGCATTTCTTGGAGGGAGGAGGGAGCCATATCAGAAGTTCCTGCAGCTTGGTGACATACTTAATATTCGTGAAAGACTAGACTAATAATTACATTACAGATGTGTTCAAATGATGACATCAAGCAACTAGCACTAATACAGGATCAACAGAAGCTGGAATATGTCAAAATAAAAAGTGTCCTGATGTATTTAAATACACTGATATAGGAATGGGTGCAGGTGTTTGTAAATATGACAGTTGTATGGTAAGTGATATCCTATGGTTTGCCCGAGACCCAACTAGATTCAGAATAGAAGGGAATAAATCCTTGCTGATCACATTCATACATCCCAGTTAGATAGCAGTGTTAGATAGCACCGAAGTATTGCTCCAATTCTTTGAGGAGGTTGGCAGACTCTGTATGTTCAGCATTGGCCTTCAGTGCACCACGCACATTCTTGAAGCTAGAGTGAAGCTGTCCAATCTATAACAAATGCACAGTGTAAACGTTTTTCTGCCAACTTATTCAATCAAAACTCAAAAGGAACAGTTAATAAACAAAGGATAGGTGGGACTGAGTAGGCTAGGTGTGGCATAACATGAAACACAGCTTTTACTAGAAACCTATTTTTAACACAGCTGAAATAGAAATGTAGAGAATCGTCTAATATTGCATTGTCTGTGCCAATAGTCACATGCAATGAATAAGTAATTAATTTCAACCTGAAACTTAGCACTGCATGATGACAATGTCTTATAGAATGTCGTCAAATCAAGAAAATACGAAGAGAAGTTTAGCCCATTATACTACGAAAAAAACTATACTCCAGTAGTGTGTGTGTGTGTGTGCGCCGCCTGCGCCTATACAACACTCACCTTCTCTGCTAAGCGGGCAGTATTGTACTGAGGCTGGTACAGCTGAGAGCTGAGATGACTACTGGACTGGAAACATGCCATAGCCTGAAATACAACACATTTTTATACTAGCATGAAATATAACACATTTGTATGACCTGAAATACAAACATTTGTAAGCCATACATCTCAACCTATATTCAGGCCTAGCCTTGTATTCTGAGCAAGCCCCTAACCAATAGTCTCAAGACCACCCAGGAAAAAAATCCATCCAGTTTATCCACCTGTGACAGACGTTCAGATGATTAATCGCATAGCAGCCACGGGATCATTAAGCAATGGAATGCACACGGGCATAAATAGGCACAGCATATTGACACAGCATATTGACACAGCTTGTGCTGGTCAATCACTTGGGATAGGTAATGGGTATTACTAGTGAACAGTTGACTTGCTAGGTGGTCTCAGGGGTGGAGTAGGTGCCATTAATCACCTACTCTAATTAGCTTTGTGGTGGCCTTGGGAACAATAGCAAGATTAATTAAATATACTATACATGTATTACATACAGTTTGAGGAGCTCACCATCTGATATACAACAAAAAACATACTACTTGTTTATCCTCATTGCGTTAACCATTTACAACAGCGAAAGGTCAGAGTCGAAATAATAAATTGCTGCAATATTGGTAGAATAAATAATTCTGGACGAACTACACAATGATTGAATATAATAAATCTATACTAATACATTCTGAACCATAAAATTAACTCATACAACAGTAAATTCATTCAGATAATGACCGTCACTTCGTATGGGAACTACTTCAGATTCATACTATCAAGTAGTGGGCTTCTCTCTATCAAGTAGTGGGCTTCTTTCTATCAAAGGAAAATGTGAGGCTGTGTTGTATGCAAATATAGACTAGTGTAAAGTTCTTTGCACAGATAGCTGCTGTGCTGACTTTGTCTGCTCCTACACTGTAAAGACGGTGTTGACAGATTTTCTTTCAGTTTGAAGCAATGAGAACACTCAAGTAACCTGGTCACATATCGACCATGTAGGACGCTCACAGCTGTAACATTATCTGAGAGTGGATACACCCACACACACCCTCTCACTGAACCTATCCATCTTCACTACCACCAATCTCCATCTTTCCAGTTCTAGTCACTCAATTCACCTTCCAATGCCCACGTACTACCATTTCTCTATATCATGGACTCCCAACTATATGAAGGTGCGATCCTCAGCGCTACTAAACACTACCTAGCTACATATTACAATATAATCTCAGACCAAAAGAACAAGCAATCTGTTAATCAGGCATCAATATAGCTCAAGCTATAACATGGAAGCCCTGTCTTCATAAGAGAAGCACAATAAAAGGTCCTAAATCTTTGTTCTGAGTAAGTTCATACCTAAACCAACGGTTAATTGTCAAATCAGAGCGTGCCGGATAGACAGACAGACAAACAGACAGGATGACTACTATAACCCTCTTGTGCATGTGCACTGAGGGTTAATAACAACTTTATAGCAGAACTAATTGAATGCAACACACATGCACACACATCCCTTACTCTCTTACCTGCTCCCCATTGTCCTTCTTTGACTCCAGCACACCAATGTTGTTGTAAGCCTCAGCATGATCATTGTTGATGGTCACAGCTAGCTTGAAGCAGCGATATGCCATTGATGAATCTCCCACTGCCTGTAAGATAAGATAAGAACGCACAACACATGCAAAGGTATAGACTACTGTAGGTATCATTGAAAGGTAGAAGTAAATATTGTTTGTTTGTTATTATTAGCATTGCCAGCCATATAACTTCAGACTACTTGAACAGCCTTGACAGATATGCTATTAATGTCAATTGCTCAAGTAATTGCAAAACTATGATAAAATACTATTCCACACCATTGGATACTCCTACACATATTTTCCATCAACTACTAAGTTGAACTACTACAACAATATGCATTATCATATTGTATTCAATTAATGTCTAATAGTCACAGAAGAATATTTAAATAATAATAATAATAATAATAATATTAATAATAATGCCATTACTATTATTATTATTATTATTAGTAGTAATAGTAGTAGCATGACTATTACTACTACTTCTGATGCAATCACGTGTGTTATAACATGAAGACTACTGTAGTTAATTAATTATAGATACACTATAATTACTAATTCATAAGGCAATTACTTTCCTTGAATACTAAAAAACTTGGTACCTATAGTAAAATAGCCTAACACTATCTCAAGTACTCAGGCTTTACTATCTAAATGTCAACTTAATGTGAATTTGGTGGCATTGAAACTAATAACAAGCATTTTATTAGTCATATTGTATGCGATTGCTTGGACCCGACTGGTTTATAACGATGCTCATCTCCCACTCTTTTTATAGCACATCAAACAAGTTAACAGTATGAGCCACACTCTGAGCCCACTTGTTGACCTCCACAGTCTCAATTAATCCTTCATTTCTAGAGTTTCAAGTCAAACACAACACCATGTGTGCATGTGTCTGACTCCAGTGCCATCAATAATCAGAGTTGACTCAACAAACTGCTCAAAAACCATCAGAGCATGAGCATGTCACAGTGATACACAGTTGGAAGGAAATGCTGTGTGTTTGTTGATAAGAGGTTGATGATTCGTTAAGTAGGGGTTGACACGTATGTGGGAAACTCGAGCAAACAACAACTGAGTAGGTCATATTTTGGTAAAGGTCACGAGGTTACAGTAAAGGTTACCAGGTTATAGTAAAGATTGTCTGCTATCTGGCAACAGATTGCCAAAACAAAAGTTGAGACTATAATTCTACAAACATAATAACAACAACAATAGCCATTTGAAACAACACAACAATTAAGATAGTGAATCATACTTGTTCAGCATAAAATGAAATGTGCTATCGTGTACACACACATACACTACACACACACACACACATACACACTACACACACACACACACTACACACACACACACACACATTCTACCCTTTTCAAGCCTAAAAATCGTGCACAGTGGATTCGAGGGCATGGTCTATATTGTTCACTGGTGTGCTACCAGGAATAGATTTTGTATGAATGGTGTTGTGTTGGAGTCGCAGTAGTGGAAAATAGAAAAAATAAAATAAAGTCTTGTTATGCTAGCTTCTTCAGATAGTGTAAGTATCACACATTTATTCTCTTCCTACTGGTTCACTCAGATTTAAAGTCAAGTAAATCCACCTTATCAGTCAAACCAGCATCTGAGAAGGATGACTCTGGGCCCAATCATACATCAATAGCATTATTGAACTTGTGAAATATGATCCTATTTACTAGATGTTACTTGATGGACTAAATAGCACATTATGCTATTTTCTGTACCTGAAGAAGACTAGCAAACTTGGTAGAAACGTTGTACTAGAATTATAGTTTCATTGACTGTGTAGTCCAGCAAGTAACAGTTAGCAAATAGCACTATCTCGATCATGCCACTATGCCTCTCAAAAATATAAAATGTCATCTATTTTAACATAATGCCTGTAAAGGTCCTTAATTTGTGCATGCGTACGCTGTACATGCAATTTAGGTGATGTAACTAAGCTCAAATGATGGAGTGTTTGCTCACTATCTATTGCTTTGTGTTGAATAACCATCAAAATTTGAAACATGCTTTTAAATCAATGGACAACTATATACCCTAATTTCACCTGAAAATTTATTTTTGGAAAAAAAAAATGTTTTGTTGAGTTGCTTACTGTTTACAAACAAACGAAGTTGTTTTCATTTATTTGTCTTTTTTATGCACAAAAAACTTACTTCTAGAAATAAACATCTAATGTGACATTGATCAGTAAGCTAGTTTAGATTTAGTACATAAAAAAAAAGCATAGAATGTGGTCATTTCAATTCATCACTTGAAATAAAATAATGGCTCTTTATTTCATTAATTAACTGTATTTGTAATGCACAACATGTACCCATCCATGTATTGTATTTATTAGGAATTTCACTTCATTGCTCATTGAATTATGATTATCATACAGCCTTGATTACTTCACGCTCTTGAACGGATGGCACACAATTTTCCCGCACACACTCAAATACAATGCACAATCTACACCGTAGTTTACGTTACCGTCTTTCCTTTTAGGACTTAGCCTATAGCAGCACTCTAAAACTTTATCCCACGCTAACATCCCACACTCTTGACTTAATCACATGCTATATCCCGTCCTCACCAGTGCCACATGACCTATGTTGTACCAAATTTCAGCCTGGATATCATCAGGAGCTATTGCCAATCCCCTCTGGAAGCAGCTGAGGGCCATATCCAAATGCTGGGCATAGAAGCAGCACAGTCCCATGTTGGTGAAGATCTCTGCTGTATGCACTCCCATCTGAAAGAGACGCCTGGCAAATGTATGAATGAGAAGAAAAATCAGTCAGTCATTAAACGAATGGCTACTTTCTATACTAGTAATAGAGTGGCAATATCCTCCACCATCTTACATGTGTTGATATAGAGACTGCATGCACCACACATGGAACTAGTGATATCACTGCAAGATGCCCATTCTCAACATTTCAACACCAGCACATCACATCGCACAGTCAGCAAATTCCCACATATTAGTTAAATAGTTGGAAGTGGGTGGATCTCTGTCGCTAATGTTGAGAAAAACAACCATTCGCTTAACGGAATAGCCAGTAAATTTGCTAGGAACTTCAACACATGCTAATTGTAAATTCCCGGAAAGTGTACTTTACAGCCATTACATTGTCATAGCAATAATGCATTCAGGCCATATTCTTAAAACTAGTTTGAAGCAAGAATCAATGTCATATATGGTAGAAGTCATTTAATAATCCTGTAATACGATCTGGAAGTGAAAACAATTTCAAGAGAGTGGTACAGAGGGGAAGATATTTTAATTGGAAGTTTCCTCCAGAAAGAGTTTTCCAGGATAATATATATCCATAGGGCCTCTAGGGCTTGCACCAGTGAACTGTAACCAGCATCACAAACACAGTAGCATTCACAATCCAATCATTACATTCAAGTATTTTTTCCTGGAATTTTGAATTAGACTGGCAGATGGAGAAGGGAAAAAAGAAATAGAAAAGCACCGGTAGAGGTTCTTGTTGAGCATGAACCCTCAGCTATCACTTAAATAGACTGAAAGAATTACTAAACATTCATAGCAAGCCATATTAGCTAGCTATCTATGACATTTACAACTTAATGTTGTGGCGGGACAAATAGTGCATACATATGCTCAATGCAGCAGCTTTCACTCACAGCTGGATAAGTGTGAAGTCTGGCAGTAATGGTCTCAATTATTTATACACCACACACTACCCCACAATGTCACACACAACCACACCCGTGCACCCCAAATGTCGTGCCAGTCTTGCCTGTCTACACACAAGGCTTCAACCTGCGCCTCAACTGGTCTCACTAGTGTCTGACCTGACCTGTAATAGCGGAGGGCTATCTCTGGCTGCTCAGAGTAGAAGAAATGAGTAGCTGTACATGCAATAGCCTCCACACACGTAGCATCGTACTTCAACACCTCTTTGTAATACTTCACAGCTGTGTCTAGGTCCTGGAGCCCCTGCACACACAACATATACACACAAAACAGAAATTGCCAAGTGTAAATGATGACTAACTAGTACATGCAGGTCAATAGATCAGATAGATACTTATAGGTGGGGTAATAATGAAGAGGGCTCAACTCATATTACCATTGATGTGGTCATAAGATCAATTGCTGGTAGATTACAACAAAGAAGAAAGTACGTGTATGTATTCTATTGGTGACAGAATGAATGGTAGACTATTAACATAGTTACACTCTCCTCTGTAACACCTACTACTACTTCCCCATACCCCCTAAAAATCAACTGAACCAGCAAGTTCAACATTTGATGCCAGCCATTGGGCATGCTTGGACAAATAATACTCATAACAATTGACAATCCAATATACTAATATTTTAAATGGCTGACATTGAAAGCACAATTATTTTGTCATTGCACCATCATTTGCATTTCTATCTTAAGATTCCCTAACATAAATTGGCTAATTCTCCGTTGGTATGTCTATGTTATAGGTGTGATTATGGGCATGAATTGTTCGAGTGGTTCAAGTCAACCACACACAATACTCAAGACTAGAAGTGAGTGTTGAGGTTATGACATGATATGAACTCACAACATTCAGACATGAACGAAGGACTTGCACCATTGTAACCGTAGCTCTATAAAGGGGTAAGGACACAGAGTCTGAAGTGAAATGGGAGTGTAGTTACACAGATAATAAAACACAAACTATCATGTGATCTCCACTGTGATATAAATGTGTCATAATCTGGATTGAGGTGTCCTGCAACTTAATATAGTTGCCAACTACTTGGGGTCCTGGGGTCGCATAACACTCACTGTATGGTCACTCCCACTGACATGCTCACTCCCACTGATACGCTCACTCAAGTAACTTATTGAAAAAGAGTCATGTCTTCTACGAAACAGAAATTAAATTAACTTGGGAATCTTTAAAATGTTCATTTATGTAAAATCACCAGCACATCTGATAATATGAAGTGAATTTAATCAGCAGAACCATGCACCCAAAACTAGAATTTAAAATTATAACAATAATTAAATGCCTGGGGCTGGATGAATGAACATGGTTTCTGATGAAAGGAAAGGGAAGCAAGCATTGATTGATTTCAACACAAGAAACGGTTCACTGGACAGGTATTTCCAGGGTGACCGGCTGTTCAAGTGGGAGTGAGGGAAATAGCAAAGGAATAGCCAGAGGCTGTAACCAGCACAAGTTTTTCTTACTCCCCTTCCATATGCTCACAAGATGCAACAGAATGTGAGCCTAAAATACTGATAACCAGCTTTCACATCACAACTTTGAACACCAACTTGGGCCAAGTATGAATCAAGGAAGGCAAGGAAATGGTCATATTAAAAGGAAACACAAGTCCAAATGGCATACAAGAAAGGTTATTGGAAAATGCGAGAACAGGAAAATGTATTTAGCACTTCAATTTAATAAGGAAATGTTTTAAACCGTTTAAAATAAAATTAAAATAAAATATTATTGCCATTGCTAGTGTGCATGTATGAGAGGGATACAGTACTTCTCCTATCATTTACCCATTTACTCTATGGCAGACTATTGGATAGTTCGACCTCACGACAAATTTTAATTAATTTAGCTGCACTGCAAAATAGTTACGAGAATAAAATAAATAATAATAATGATAATATAAAAAGTAAAAATAACTAGTGCAGCTGCACGCATACCACTTCAAACATCACTGAACTAACTAATCTTCCTAATTGTACTACCAAAACTCCATGGGTATGTATGTTTGCTGTTTCCTTATAATACCAATGTGAAGTGTATACCAAGAAAAAATTATATTTACAGGATCATCGATAATGCAAGCAACAAGAAGCTAAAATTGGCTCCATTTTATTGTGGTACATTAATAGCACCTAAAGCTATTATTCTGGAATGGCACATTTTCTGCTAATGTATGTATGTATGTATGTATGTATGTATGTATGTATATATGTATGTATGTGTGTGTGTGTATGTGTACAATGCATGCGTATCTCACCTCATGGACCCTAGCTATCCCAAGCAGTAGAGTAGTGTTGTTTGTGAATCTCTCTAGGCCCTGCACAGAATACAAGACAACACATACATACATACATACACATACATACATAAATACATACATATACATACATACATGTACAGGAAAGAATCAGTGGACATCCAATGGTGTCATAGTTAGTGAGAAATTATTAATGCATGTATAGCTCACAATCACACTGTAAAATATTTAGTTTACCACACTGATCACTATAAGACGACTTGACTCACTCCTTCCAAACAACAACATTCCTTCCTCTGGGAAGATCCACCATATACAGAATCCATCCACCCCATGCATCTGCAAAGGACCTCACAAACAATCCAGTGTGATTAAGGCCCAGCTCTTTCCCCTGGACTCTCCAGACCTCACAGGCCCATACTAACACTACATGCCTCACATACTTTCTAATAACCACCCTCTGGCTATATCCGTTCCACATGTTGCCAGCGGTCACAACAAACATGTTAAAGGTATTTCCAGCGGCAAAGATGTTGGATTGTCCCTAACCTTCAGTGACCCAACCCTCCCACTCAAGTGACTACCACTACATATACACATTCCCGACTATCAGACTGGAGCGACAATTTGATATAGCAAATAAATACAATCTTTACATAGTCACTGATGAAACTCAACAACAACAGAATGTAACTAAATACTGAAAATTGCATTCCTAATGTTTATTGCCCTAGATATAAATATGATTTCTAAGTTGATTACAGACACATGTACATAATCATATAATTAATAAGATGGACCGTGTGAAGTCATTAATTTGCAGAGCACATGACAATACAAAGTCACACTCTCTATGTTGCATCAGGTCAGATAATCGACCAAGCGAAATAATTAGCTGCATCGCTGTTCTTGCTACTCCTTCATATCCACTCATCTACCTACTCATCCAACCCATTCCTGACTCCTACCATAACACGTACCAACCACATCAATGGCTACATGTATGTGTGTATTTAAAGACAAATTTTCTTTATACATATATCTCATAAGGCTTTAACTTGACCAGCGATTATAATGTTGTCACCACTTGTGGGTAAAAGAAAGTCCACAAGTTGCCAGAGTTACATTGGAATGAGTGCATTCGAAACCATAATTCCCTTATTCTCACCACAAGTTAATATTGTAGATTAGTAATGGAAGCTGGCGTCTTGGATGCTTCAAAAGTGCCAGATGTTTTAGCTAATAATATACTATTTTAACTACCACAAAGCTGCTGGCAAAGCGCCATACAACTAAGCTTTCAGGATATTAAAAATATTCAATGGCACAGCTAATACAATAAATCTAAATGTGTTGAGTGGATGTGTCAAATGTGGGGACTACAGGAAGCCACACTGAAAGAATTAAGACCAGGGCGGCATCCACTAAGTAGTGTTGATTTTTCAGTGGGACAGACACAAGGTCTCATGCCCCAGCATAAAATAGAAGGGAGTATTCTAAAGATAGAGTGGTGTCTAGACACTAAAGCTATCCTGTTTGTTATTATTTATTTTGCAACATCAAATCTTAAATACGGCGCTACAAAGTGTAAGGAATAACCTAATCACAAATATGTACCATCTGATAGAATACTACAATAAAATGTGACAACATCTGACCTTCTTGAAGTAGTCCAATGCATTGTTCGGCTGATCCAACTTGACGTATACTTTGCCCAAATAAAGAAACATGTCCACTGTACTGAAGTGCTTCAGAGCAGATTTGAACTGGGCCTCGGCATCACGATGCAGTCCAAGCCTACAGCAACATACATACATACACACACACATCCTTTTAATAAATTTAGCACTACAGAATGTTCATTTTAATGCTGCAAGTCTAGCAAAACCAATTGGAAATGGAGTACACATTTATACATAATCATCCAGTGATAAACTGAGTGAATGAGAATACTGATAGCATTTGATCAATTAAAATTAGAAATCACCTTCAAATATTTATAATTTAATTTTAGATGTTCACTAACTCAATGCTACACACTAACCTAAGGTATGTCACTTATAAAATCCTGCAGTCTAAATATTTGTTCCTACATTCCCAACATTTTGCTGAAATCTATACCTGCATATGACGTCAAACCACCAGGAAGACTTTCAATACCAACTTCCGACTAAATCTATTCCCATATATGTAAAGAAAGCCCGCAGCACCACAACAACATTATTACTATTACAGCTGAAAAACACAGCGACAAAAACATCCCTTCATACTTCAGGCATGTCCTGTTTGTTTTCTCTTCATACATACAATGAATCTAATAGTCTTACACATGGACAAATACACATGTACAACTGTAATACATAGTCTAATGCACCTTGATTCATGTAACACTTATAGTACAGCACATATAGCATGGTGGATGTACATGTGACTGCTACAGTCAACGCATGTACTATAGTGATACATTATGTGGTAGCGACACGTATATAGCATTATATACTCACGTTTAGTCCACAAAAACTACTTATTGCTCAAACTTTGAATTGATATATGTGGATATTTTGGAGATATCAACAGTTTGTTGTAAACATGCTTGAATTGCAAACATTCAAGAGAAGTTTTCATGGGAAAGGAATGAAATTCAATTTATTTATGCATCTAGGATAGCACTGCAGTAAAACACATTATTCTGAATGATTGGCCTTGTGTAAAATAACAGATATAAATTCCTTCAGATTTCCCAGAAGAAACATGATGCTATATCTGATAATTCCCATGATGTGGCTGTGGCTGTGGCACTCACGAGGCTGACATCTCTGAAATGACTCGTGGAACACTTGCACAGTGTGCACACCCACCAGGATGCAGACTCCAGCCTGTATGCTGTGTGCAAGATATCACTATGCCTGACTTTTATGCTAGAATGAATAACACCGTCAATGCAAAATAGTGCAATTCATTATTAATGGTTCAGAAGGCAAAGTAATAGTTTCACTAATATTCTATTTTAATATATGCAGCATTGAGAGCATTATTGGCTGAGTGTCTTATCAGTGTGGATACAGACCAAGTCTTCCGTTTGGAAGATGTTTTGTTCAAGGGGTAATATCCCGACTTATTCCATTGGATTAAAACCCATTTCATCTTGCCACCACCCAACCTGAGACCACACCCTGTAGCATTTCAAAGTTGGGTGTGATGAGGCGAGTATTCAACTATAATGAAAGTACACAAATGGAGAAGGGATGGGTGAGTGGCAGTCGGGGTGGAGCTATGGAAGTGACTTGCACAAGAATTGCTCCACCTTAATGGCGGGTAATGGAAATGGCATGCAACATGAAAGGGCATGATGAGCCAAACCTATATCAGTTTAAGTTCCTATCTATGTCCACACATGCCAGCAAATACACATCCACCATTGTTGATCAAATACCTCACACTAATTGAGCCAAGTTAAAAAAAAAAAAAGAAAGAAAGAAAGAAAAAGATCCAAGAATCTCCTATAATTTAATAGAGATGATGGCCGCACAGCATAATGGCACATGCTGACTTGCCGAGGGAGAGACTGGCAGTTCTGATCTTGATGTAACTTATAGTGTACACTAACACCATGCATGAAATTACTGCAATATTATCCAGCTAAAAGATGGTATCATTACTTACTTCCTAAATTATGTGGTCAACAACTTGGTAAGGAGTGGAATGAGTAAGACACTCTCCAGTCCAACACTTATGTAACATGTACATATAAATTCTTCAGACCAATGTACAAGCTACATCAAGATTAAAACTGCCAGCCTCTTCTCTATTAAATTATAGGAGAAATTCTTGGATCTTTTTCATCTACGAAGTTCTCAAATTTTACAATTAGTTTTGTGACACAAATAAAGTGTACAGGACTTCTTTTTACTCAGCTGTGCAATCCAATGTCCAAATTTTCCTTGGAAAAGCTAGGAAATGGAGCTCAAGTGAGTACTGGACCCCATGCTATTTTTGGTCCAGACCGTACAGTTACAGTAGGAATCATCACTAATAAGTCACAGGCATGACAGTAGGTTCAGTCATTCTTAATCTGTAAATATTGCCAAAATCATGTACAAAAATTAAACTGTGTAAAGTACAGTGAGAACATCATGCTTGAAAATTAGTATTTACTCCAAAAACCAATCATTTCATACAAGTTTGAAGTAAGTTTGACTACAAAACTCAATTCTCACATAATATTATCAGACTAAACAAACTAAAGCAACCACTTCACCCTGCTGCGCTAGCATCCTAATGGGAATTGTGGGAGTAGGGTAAATGACTGGTCACTAAAAAAAGCTCAAGTTGATTTACTAAAAACTGTGAAGCGGAAGGAAAAAAGTGCTGACATTTTTTTTTATACCAATGGGGTTGTAAATCAAATTCTCATTAGCTATAAGCTAGCTAATAGCTTATCATCACAGTGCAGTCGAGCACGTCACTAGTTATTCGTGATAATATTTTTGTAAGTTAATAGGCCAACAAGCCAGAGAGTTCAAACAGGTAATGTTATAAATCCTAACAGATGGCTCTAATAACCCATTCCTACAACCCAACACACACCCACCCACACCCACTCACTCACACTTACTTGAGCCAAGGTTCTAGTGCTTAATTGACTACCAACATTGTCCCTGCTCTTAATTAAAATTAATGAGCCATAAAAGACAAAAGTTCAGACCAACACTAAAATATTCACACTTACTTGAGCTACTATTTAATACATTCTCAACTCGACATATTTGGTTTTAGACTAATTTGACCTATTATACAATTTTTAACTGTTCCACCCACTCAGCTTTAATAAGCAACATATGTGTCAACAATCGTACATTTCCATAAAGATTTTAACAGCCATGCTGCAAGGAGTGAAATACAGTTGGACTATGAAGTTTTGATCACATGCTGTATTATCTCACTAAATAGAATAAAGGTGCGTCTCTGGTATATGTAGAAGCTGTGAAATATAACTAACCTACCATGTTCAGAGGATAAAGAACGAAATGTTGCAGTAAAGATAATTTCATAATTTGTTGTTGTTTTTAATTGGTTGTGGACAGACAAACAGACCGACAGAATGACTAGTACAATAATCCTCAGTCTCAGGATTAATTACTTAAGCTGTGATATATAGTAGCTAATTTTCATTAAAACTACTGAGGATGCTTTACCTGTAGTAACACTTTCCTAGTTGTATCTTCCACCACCAGTCCTTGTACTCTGCAGCCTCTGTAGCTAGAGCAGCCAGCTGGTGAGCCTAAATTTCACACCGCATCACCAAATAATGACATAACACTACTTGCTACACCACCATGTGTAATATTTGTCATAAACACACTCACAAGATGTAACAGTAACACATCCACACATAAGTGAAGAGCAGGAATATTAACTACTGATTAGTGATTCTTACAAAAAAATGTGTAAAAAGACAACCTCCTCTATAATGAACTAGTCTGGTAAAATGTGGGAAGATATCTTTAGATGATGAACAAAGGCATCATGTTAGCAATGTCCATAGCATTGGTATGCTGGGAGCTGTTAGTGTGTATGTGTGGTCTGCACAGCACGGGCTACTAACTTAATTTACTGCTTGCTTGTAGCAATGCTACATACACTGTGTCCCAGCTCTAACCACATTATACATCCAGACAATGCCATGTACTTGTATCCCAGCTCTAACACATAGCTTAACACATTATACATCCAGACAATGCCATGTACTTGTACAAACAACAGCCGTTTTGGGGACCGTAAGAGAGATTTTATTATGAAATCAGAATTATATTTACAAAGAAAGGTAAAACCAATAGCTATAATGTTCACCCTACAAGTGGTAAAGGCATTTAAATCATATCATATCAAACTTCTTCGTCTCCACCCATCACCCATAACATACACACATAACATATACACATAACACTGCACACAATCATACATACACACATACACATCTACATACATGCCTATGTACGTGCATACCTACCCACCTACCTACATATATTCTGTACCTACCTAAACACTATATTTTAAACGTACCATCATGACGTGGTTTTCGTGATGAAACATGTATTCAAACAGAGCCTGTATACACACAGAGTATACTCTATGAACTGATTGATAAGCTACCACATGTGAACTCCTTCCCACTTAATTCCAGTCCTGCTGGGAAAGTGGAAAAGGCGTATTGAGAACCAATTAGTCTCAATATCCATGTACTGCCATAACTATCCCAAACCCCCCACACACTGTACCTTAGCCAGAGCTGGCTTTTCTGCATACTTGTGCATATTGAGTTTGGCAATATCCACAAAGGGTCCGTCTGGCTCAGAAATCATTGATGCAGTCCCTAAACGTACATGACGACCAGAGGACGTTGTCACTGGCCTGAAATAAACACACAAAAAGATACTCTACAATGATAGCTAAATCTTACAAATTATTAGCGAGCCTTGTGTGTTTAAACATCAGTTCAGTAGCAATAGTAAGTATTCTATAAGACCTTAAAACGTCCCATCGGATGCCCCACAAAATTTTGTATTTATATAATTTGAAACTTTGGTGAAGGGAACTCTGTAATTTTCATTTGCTGAGGAGCACACTCTTTTATTGTTAGTCTAATAGGATATAGACTCCATTGTGAAAGAACAGGGAAACGTGTTATTTAATATGATAGTTATGCATTTGGCATTTTAGAGGCTGAAAATTTAATAGTTAAATTTGCTGAAACCAGTGGTAATTAATTCGGTGAAATTAGAGAACACTGAATATAAGGGAGAGGTCCAACAACATTATGAATCACCAGGCTCTGATTCTTTTTTAGCCTTCTAGTCCAACTAATATATATTCACAGTGGAACATAATCTAAATACATACCAAAGAAGCATGGCATAAAAAAGGCGCACATGCATGCATGACCCTCACATTCAACAGGTCCTGTAGCAACTCTAGTATTTACGTTTTAAGTACACCCACCTGGCTGTGTACAAGGAACGAGGGGTCCTGAGTGCCTGCTCCATGGTCTTAGGTCGTCCAGCCATTGATCCTGGTCGTAGGAATCCTGACAGAGGTCTTCCAGATTGAGATAGAGGACGGATGCCTTGACCTGTTCCCAGCCTCTGCCTACTGTCTGTAACATTCCGAAGAGAAGTGCCTGGTCCTAAAAACATATTAGTTTTGAAAATTAATATATTTTTAGGACCTTTCTGACATATGGCAACAGAACTCAAGTTGTTAGTGAATGTCCTGAGTTGACAACCTCTTATCCTTCAAAGGAATGGGTGCATAGGATTTCTATTACAAAGTAAGACAATAAGTCCATGCACTTGGAGTATGTGTGAATTATAGTATAAAGAAATTTTTACAGTTTTTATACATTATTTCGCAAATCAATCTGACAAGATGTTTCTGCATATCTTAATTATATCACTAGAACATTACATGTTTAATCTGATTCAAGTTTCTTTTACGATTAGTAGGACTTCAAATTTCATAAGATCCAAATACTAAGATGAATTTTATGAAGAAAAAGATATGTGTCAAAAAAATAACAAAGCCCACCCTTACATTTTCATGACAATGACATCTGAGTCAGATTTCAAAGCTGACAGTGATAGCCTGTTGCGTTCTGCAACTGTTCTTCTTTCCACACAACAAACAAGAATACAAAATTATTATTATTGTTATTATTATTACTATTATCACCTGTTTTACAAAAAGAAAATACAAGTGTGGATAAGTGATTAAAGTGGAGGTTGAAGAATAAATAGAGTTACTGTCTAGAGAATGCCTTGGGCGCGTAGCAGTTATGACCCTATACCCAACTACTCTTGAAAATTGGGCAGGTTCTTGTAAATTTTGGCAGGGCCTTGCCCCAACTACTCTTGAAAATTGGGCAGGTTCTTGTAAATTTTGGCAGGGCCTTGCCCTGCTAGGCCCGCCCTTGGATACGCTACTGGTTATGATATTTCCACTAGTCCATGCAGATCAGATGATACTGGATCATTTCCATTTTCATCACGGCTAGCACCGAGATTACATACTGCGGTATGGATATTCAATGCAATAGACCTGTCACGAAAAATTTGGTCCCCCCTAAAATCCGGTCCGGCCGGACCAAACATTGCCGTCATATACGGTCCGACCCCGTCACCAACGGTCCCCACGTGGTTAGCATGACGGGCGGGGATTAGTTCAATACTACTGCACCTATTTTATATTTTTCAGTACAGGAATGCTTTTTATTATATGTCTCTTTTTGATTTAGCTAAGCCTTAATGATATGGTTGGGTTCATTTACAATTGTGGGTTCACTTGGTCGTGGACTTTACAGACTTCAAAAAATCGATAGCAATGAAATTATTCCTGGTGTAAATGCAGTTCATATGAAGCCTTACAATGTAAGAATTGCAGTGATATAATATTAGGCAATATTATTGACAGATGCAAAAAAATTACTGTTAAATTTTAGCATGAATAAATTCTGGAGACTCAAATAGGGATCAAACTCAGTCATCTCCATCTCTTCCAGACAAAGCTGCAACACTAAAAAGTTTCACTATATCAAATTGTAGTGATTCTGATAGTGATCTGGATTCTGATGACTCTATGCCATCATTATTAAATACAAGAAGATCATTGACCCCTAAAGTAAGCATGCCAGTTATAGTAGCCTTTTCTGAAATAGAATTACATTACACTTAATCCCAACTGAAGTAGTAGTTAGCTAGTTGAAGAATTATAATTATGTGATTGTGTAGGTTGATTTTCAAAATTGATATTCAACAACTGCTGCATATCCTTAGTCAAAGCTAAGGTTAGGCTACTGAATACTCTGCCTGAGAAGCTAATCTGGCTGAATTAAGGCCAATTTATTATTTTATATAGTTATTTTAGTTATTATTTATTTATTCATATGTTTTGTTTCATTAATTTACTTTGCTCCTGTTTATTAATTTGTTCACTGCTTATTCATTTAATTTGTTTTGCTCCGTATTTATTTTTTAATAGCTATTATTCATTTCTAGGGCAAAACCAACTCCCAATAATCCTAGTCAAGTCGTCGCTCTTACTAAATTGTAACTTGAATGCAGTCAAGATAGGGGGGACTATCTATGATGGAGGGGGACCGTCTGTGCTAACACAAACGGTCCCACTAGGACCACTCACGCCTATACACGCACGGTCCGCCGGACCGTCGGTGTACACGCAGATTGTCCGGCCGGACCACGTTTGGGGGGGAACGAATTTTGCATGACAGACCAGTTGGATAAGTGGGTGTGGCCTAAGAATTGTACACACTGACTTGCTACATCTGCCAGGACTGAATCTTCCATGAATAGTTCTGCAATTCCTTCGTCATCCATTTCCACCTCATCCACATATGTTTGCTCAGTAAGGGCCCGCATCTTCAAGAACCAAGCCGCCTGTAAGCGCACAAAGAGGTGGAGCATAGGATGGTTGTCTAGGATACCGCACCCGAAAAACTCACCTGGTCGTACGGGTTATTCAAAAGTAGCTCGGTACATATTGCAATACATTCTTCGAGTTTTCTTCTCCGAAAATAGTAATGGGCCATAAACAAAGGATCCATTACATCTATACTCGTCTGATTAATTCTCGGCAAAAAGTTAGCCCGATCTGGCGCCGCGGGAACCAGTATCTTACACACTCAATGATGATACTTACCAAAAACGATCTTTACCTTACACTTGCTTCTACAACAGAGTTTGACTGTTGTTGTCCCGATTGTTCCGGATGATGGCTTCGAACAGTCATGTTCCAAAGGAAGTTCGGCTTGATAAAGCTCGAAAGACAATAGTAGGAAGGTGTTTGACTGAAACTGATGATAACAATGCTTGTGTTATTCTTAATTCACCCAAGATACCAGGTATGCTTTCTAAATCACATTCAATTCTGGTGTACGACAGAGATCGAGGTCAGTGGACTGTTGAGGACTTGAAGGCAAGTTAAAAGTACTACATAAATAAATCAAACAATGGGGGTCACACCACTGTACTCCTTTCTATTGCCTTGCACACTACATTTGAAACAACAATTTGGTAAGGGTTTTCTACATTTCAGTATAATCCTTATCTTCGATAAAACGATCAAAATGTAAAAATCAATACAAATACAAAGTTAGTATATGAGAATTTTTTTTACACAATATATACAAGTGATTGATTTTTCTAGTGAGTAGCCTAACATTTGTGTTGGGCGTGTACTACCAAGATATAATTAAACTTTTTCTGATAGGTTGATACCAACTCATAATGCCTACATATGGATGTTTTGTAGAGTTTAAATGGTGTTTATGTGAATAAGAAGAAATTGCAACCTTCAGTACCACAAGCTCTCAGGGAAGGAGATGAAGTGTGTTTTGGCACTGCTATTCCTAACAATGTCTTCAAATACACTTTTACTTTGCGTGATGGAAAGCATTTATTAAGTAGAAAGAGAAAAAGGGTGTCTTCTCAGGAGAGTAATCAGAACAATTTGTGTAATGCCAGCAAAGTTAAATTAAAAGTAGGCATGGCTCAAGTTTCTGATTCAGAAACGGATGCAACCACATCTCAAAACACTCAAAACAGTGAGACCATTTTGAATCCTGAAAATGATTTGGATTTAACTCCACCACTAAGAAAGAACTCTCGACTTCATGAAGAGGACACAGGTGCCAGTGTAAGCATCTTGCCATCGTCAGCACAAGTCTTAGATGAGCAGCACGCCGTAATGCTCCAAGAAGGAAATGAGATGATTAGTGTAAGTGCTGTATCATCATCTTCTGGTGTGCCTCAGACGGTTCCTCCTCTGGTCGTCAGCTCACATCAGATGCTCACTTCTAGTCGCCATTCTTCTCCTTCTGTTTCAAATACCAATGTTCTTGCACGTACTTCCATTTCAGAGATAACATCCTGTGTGATAGCTTCTACTCCTCTTCAGTCCTCTCCTTCATCTTCAACACTGTGCTCTGCAAAAACTACTACTCCTCTTTTTTCATATCCTTCACCATTAGTATCACTATCCTCTAACTCAGCCAAACCTTCCCCAGCTGTGTCGTGCACATCAACAGAAGTGGACGACTTGTTTGATAGCATTGTGAAGAGATCAGACAGTACTTTATTGGACGAAGCCATATTTGGAGGCAACGAGTCCTCCAAGCCACCCTTCCAAACTTCTGGTAAAAGTTTAGATGGAGCAACAATCCAAGTAATGGTGGCAAAGAATGAGATGGAGCAAGAGAAGCACCATTTGCTATGCAGCATAGCAGCGTTGAAGAGTGAGTTGGCTGCCAAGAATGACGTGATAACCAAAAAGGAAGATGACGAGGAGGCTAAAGAAGGAGTTGTGACATCCATGAAGGAAGAGTTCACTTGTGTTATCTGTCAGGAGCTGTTCATTCGACCGCACACTCTGCCATGTTCTCACACATTCTGCGAGTGGTGCATTAAGAACTGGTTTAAGAGCCGAAAACTTGAGTGTCCTATTTGTAGAGTAAAAACTGTTGGCCAACCAGTGAAGTCCATTGTCCTGCACAATGCCATTGCCATGTTGGAAGAGAAACTCATTGAATCTGAGAAGGAGGAAAGAGAACAGCTGAAGAAGGACCATGAAAAGTTTCTCCAGGTACAGCCAGTCCAGTTCACACCAAAGTCTGGTGGTGCTGTAGTAATTAGTGACTATTCTCATACTTCAGGGGCCAGTGATAATCCCATAGTGTTGAATGAGACATCTGAGTCAGAGTCAAGTTCAGAATCTGAAAGTGAATCAGAAGAAACAGACGATTCTGAAGCGAGGCGTAACTCCCATTATTATCTTGGATATGGGGGCTATGGCAGGTGTTACAGTTGTGGTAAGGCCACCTTAGATATTGAGTGTGTATAGTATTTTTTGAGCATTTTTATGAATATTTGTTTACCACGTGTTGTTGTTACTGTAGGTGAACGGGGTCACTGGAGACCTCAGTGTCCTTACCGATGATTCCTATTTTTTGAGTTTCCAAGTTCTAATAACTTTTTCATTTATATAAACAATATAAAACAACCATGAGATACATCAAATTATTATACTTACATTAGTTGCTACCTCAATTTTGTCTGGAGCAAGTGTGTATAATTTGGTTTGTTTCATAGAAAGGCAAGACAAAAGTGTATGACAACTATCATTGAACTACTGTTAGTGTATATGTAAACAAAATTGTGTAGTCCCTTCTAATCAAGAAGAACGAATGCCTGCCATGTTATTTACTCTTAGCCAAAGGTTTTCTATGCAAATAGTGTGCAGGGTTTCATTGTTGCATCAAGAATTATAATAATTATAATACAGTAATGCTTGTCGCTGTCATACAATACCACCACCATTGTGCAAATACATTGTGTAATAGTTGCATGTACAGTAGTTGTTTAATTGTTTTTATATATATTAAGCCTACATGAGTACTGATGAATTTGAAAATATGAATAGTTCCATGGCTGTGTTTTAACACAACTAGAGATTCCAGACAACTGGTGAACATAGATAAAATTAAAAAAAATTTTTTTATTTTTATTATACTTCATCTTCTCTTAGTAACATATTTGGAATTCCTTCAGAAATGGGAAACTTTCTACCACTCTCTGGGCATTCCAAATCTCCCTCCATCACTTCTACTTCCATCAGCACTTGGTGAGTAGTCTTTAAGAAACTCTCATTAGTCTCATAATTCTCAGGAACACCCTCAGGCAATTCCATTCCATGCCCCAACTGAAAGTAATGAATGACATACTGATGTTATATGCTCAAGCCACTACTTTCAACAAAGCTAATTTAACGTGATCTCTTACCGATTGTGCAGTAATCCTGAGAGAGTCCCAGTTCAGTTTTGGAATCATTCTACTGATAAACTCTTCATTAAAGTCGACTGTGTTCACTACGATCTTACTAGCTACGACTTTAAGCGGATATCCATTCTTAACTCCTTTAATGGGGGATGTCAGCATGTTGTGAGTTAACAGCTTCATGTTCTAAGATGACAGACTTAAGTTTCTTTCTATCCACACAGACTTGAACCTGGCACGTGGGTAGTACGTTCTGCGAAACACAGTGCACACCCCTCACAGACGACGATAGTAAAGATCGTCAATTGTGTTTACTCAAACCAGGAAAGAATCGTCATCATTCTGAAACCGTACATCAGCTATCGCCGATATATATATAGGATGAAGCCTGGAAAACCTATTCCCAGAATACCTGGCGCTCAGCCAAGGCCAGAATCGTTTTTTTCTAGGTTGGGGAGAGGCTACAGACTATTTATAGAGAAGTACAACAATAAGTTATATTTGCTGTGGTGGATAGTCTTCTTTGGAGCCATGAGTTCCAATGCTTACCACAATGTGAAGGGAAAGTCTCTGGACGGTGAGTGAGGCAATATATTAATGAGGTAAACACTTATAGCATTAAACCAGTAAGACTGCATGTGTTATATGTGCATTTATAATGCATGTATGTAATAGTTACCATGGATTCGAGGGGTTATCTAGCAGTAATCCTAGAGATGCCATAGTTTAACTATTTTATTCCATAGTTACCATTTTGAACAGAGTAAAATAAAAAAGAGCAGATATTGTTGTTTTGAGGGAGAAAATGTGCCCAGTTAATGTAGCGAGGGTCCTTCCAAAACACCGACAACAAGATAAATACATTTCGTTCCCTTTCTGCTGCCTAAAAAAAAACCCAGTGGTAATTGAATTGAATGATGATGTCCAGTAACGCTCACCAGGAAAGACTTTATACTCTAATAAATAATTCTCCATGTCAATTATACAGGGATGGAGTAACCGCTCATGAAAGAAAGCTTCATACAAGTAAAAAACAACAACAAAAAACAACAACAACAATGACAGCAACAACAACATGATACATCACTCTATTTTGTAAACAAACAAAAAAATTCTGTGTGCTATTTAAACTCTGTGTGGTACAATAACAATTTTTCCGCAGGTGATTGGAGGGGAATAACAAAGAGGAATTAGCTGGATATTCATTCCAGCTCTAATCTAATTATATATTTAAAATCACCTTTTTATTTGTTGGTCCAGAGTTACGAGGGAAGGAGACTAGTGATCTTCAGCAGTTGGAACAGGAGGAGACAACAAAGTGTGAGGAGAAGGTGGGATGAGGAGGGATGGAGGAGAACTGTGAAGCATTTCTGTTGAGTTAAAGCATGAAATGTGTGACTGTATAAGTGATTTTAAAGTATAGATCACTCAGGCACAGTTGTTTGTGCTCAGTACAGTAAAACTTCTATTAACGACATCTCCGAGAAGCAACCAATCTCTGGAGAGACCAAATCATGTGTCCCCGATTGCAACTACAACAAATATAGTGCATTTAGAACCTCTGAGAAGCAACCATCTCTTATTTCCGACCAGCGACCAATTTCTTGGTCCCATCTTGTTCAAAATAAATACATTTGCCCCTCTACGAGCGACCAAAGACCACACCCACTGAAAATTTGAGAGATTGCGGTCACACGTAAGCTATTAAAAAAATATAGCATACTACACTACTACAGTATCCAATTTGTCTGGGATAAAAGATCTTCACTAATGCTCGCTGAAAGTTTGATGCTTCTATTTTAGTCTCATCTGAACAAAACTTGCAGGAAATAATGTCCACAGGACAGCAAATGCTACTAGGAAAAATCACCTGGCTTGCTACCAAAATAAGACTGGTGTGGTGGTTGTAAATACTGCCTCAAACAATCCCCTTATTCTGGAAAGTTTGTTTGTTTTTAACAGAAAATTGCATCTCCAGTGGCAGCACATCCTTATCAGAGTAGATAAATGTGGAGGAGAAATAGCTAAGTTAGCTATCAGTAGCCACAAGAAGGCAATTGAGACTTTAGAAGAAAAAAATTCTTGCGAGATGCTTGTCATCAGGACACCATTCACATAACCACAATAAGACATGCATCAATTAATGAATGTATTTTAATTCAATATTCCTAAATCTTTATCACAAATAATGACATTTACAAAAGAACCTCTGAGAAGAGACCAAAAGTCCCGTCCCCAATGTGGTCACTATTCGGAGGTTTTACTGTATCTATACAGTTAACTTATCGGAATAAGTGCATCTATTAGCTGGCTTCACCCACTTATGTTGACAGGTGTCACAATCCTTCCTCATTGCATGGTAGATCCTCTGTTCTATTATTAATTGTATGTATAGCTACTTTGAGTATCATTGGAGTATTAGACATACCAGTCAAAATGGTACCATTTGTCTAGCAATGGTTGTCCAAGAACTCTGGTCACCCATTTGGGACCATTCAGATCACTTTCTTTCCCCACTGAATCCTGATCAGATTTTTCAACAGTCTAAACATTTTCTGCACAATGAATATTTAAACTACATTTAGTAAAATAAATGTATTTACAATTATCTGACCACACACATTTCTTTTGCTAGAAACCACTCCTAGTTAAAGAGCATGCTAGTCTCATGAGAAAATATTGCACCCAATCCACCCTCCCGTAACACAACATGGTTTTTAGACACGCCCACATAAGTGGGTGGAGACTATAAACAAATGTCTATGGACCAAAAGCGAACTCAAACCGTAAAGCTGGAGATTAGTGAAGGGATCGTGTGAACTTGGCTTTCCTAAAGGGTTTGTTATTTTAGTCGTCATTTAGGATTTAGGTTAATTACTAAGGAAGTGTTCATATGAATGTACAGATGGAATATATTTCAATGAAATCAAACTTAATTGTATTTGTATACAGAAAGACTGGCATAAAGACTGGGATCAAGTTATGTTCCCCTTAACCAGTCATGCTCTATCAACTAGAACACTGCAGCATTTCAACTAGTTAACTAACTAACCAATTCTATCTTTTATAATCATCATCCTCATCATCATTTTTTTTTTTTTTTTTAAATAGAGAAACTGCACTTCAAAAAAATATGATAATTTAACTTAGCTGGTGCTGATGGGTTGGAGGTGTGTTCAGTAAAAGATGAAATTATCTACATGAGTGACTTGGTTAAAATAATCTCTTCATTCTACTCGACTTCCATTTCAGGTATTGCCCTCAGTCTCCTCACAGCTTTAATGTACTTGATCTCTAGTTCAAATTGTCCCACGACTCTGTCCGCCAGTAGCAGACCGAATGTGTTGAAGTTGCGTCTGTTGAACTTGAACTGATGGTCCTGCATGTACCCGGCACTCGTCACGAAGAAATCTGCAAACATCAGCTGCATTGGGAGAGGAGGAGGAGGAGGAAATTACAGGAGTGACTCAGATACACATGGCTCTTAAAACAAACAAACAAAACAACAACAACAACAACAAAAAACAGCAGTGAAACAAAAAAAAGAAGATTATGACAGCCACACAAGGAATGGAAAAAAAGAAGAAGCAACTATAATAAAACTAATCTGGTTGTTCAGTGATACTATCACTTGTCCCATGAGTAGGTTTTTAGTGTTGATAGTCACATGACTGGCACACCACTATTTTGTCCCTCTGAGCCTTAATGTAGTCACATGTCTTCCGTGGGTACACTTGGCCACCTCACATGTGATGCAAACTCGGTCGACAGCCACTATTACTCGTAATCATCACTTCTTTCTGATGTTTAGTTGTTATAACTTGGTCTAAACAGTTTTGTTTGGAGGCATCAGGTGTAGCTCAAAGTCTAGTTAATTGCTTGGTGTTGACAAGAGCTGGGAAATTTCATTATTAGGTTGTTTCAAAATGGTCAGGTTATTGTTTAGATTAACTAACACACTGTTAAAATACAATAGGAACACATCGTCGTACACTCACCGTAATCTTCTCCCACTCTGGTCCGCCACGAGTTATCATGAAGTATTGCCACACATCTTCGTTAGTGACAAAGTTGGGACAATCGACGTTGGCTATAAACCGCCTCCCATCTCCTCTGATGCACAACTCAAACCCATCATACTCTGACAAGTCAGTGCACTCTCTCTCAAACACCATTGGCTAATTCGAGAAGGGGAGAGAGAATTTAATTAAATATAATAGAAACTTAACAATAGAGGACAATGTAACACAACTTGTATGTATGTATGTGTATGGCACAGCTTATTTCTACCTCTCACAGTACAAGAAAATTGTGTACAAGCATTTAGCTACGCATGGAAGTTTTTCGTGCGTGGCATTTCTACGTAATAGTTAGGCGCTGCCTCAGAGAGAACTACCATTTTTTGGGTCCCGAGACGCTAGAGCCTAGGGCCTTCGGGATCCTAAAAACGGTAGTTCCCTCTGAGGCAGCACCAACTATTATATATTTGTATGGGCATCAGGGCTGGTCTGGGACCACTATTTTTTATATTCCAAAGTAGGTATTTAACCGCAGCGGACATTGCTAATGTTTGCTGATAATTAATTCCAAGTTGGCTCTCTGATTTCTGGCAAATACCTACAGCTATGGCTGCTAGAATGTCTGGTGACTAAATCTTACAAATCTACTATGGAAAGTTACTTTCTGAAGGAAATGCACACAAGTTTTCAGGCATATTGGCTTTAGAATGCCATTACGTTATTGAAAATTTATTGAATTGGAGAGTATTGCACACAAGCAATATTCCGCAGTAAAGGAGGAGTGAGGAGTTATTGTGTCCCCTTAAGGTTTGTTCTTACGCTAATTGCGTCCCTTAGGATTTTGCCAATTGGTTAAATACAATAAGTAGCTATAGTATCACGAATGCAGAGACAGTCATCTGCTAGCTATACAATAAAATGAGTGTAGAGATGTAAGTCTATAGGTAGTTCCTAATACAAGAAACCCCTGGTTCTTTGTGATTGTTCTGCACTTGAGTCGCCAAGTTGCCTGTATCTTGTTGGTAGGAGTTTAAACTCTGTACATTTCTGTGCCCAGAGAGCTGCACCATATGCATACCTGGAATGTTGGAACTAGCTAGGGATGTTATCATTGGCTTCTGGACAGAATGATTGGTTTCCTTCCCTTTTAGAGCTCCTTCTGAAGCAATCCGTTTCATGAATTGTCCGATTGTCTCTTCCTGATATGGTTTTCAGGGTTTCATACAGAGGTAGGGGCGCCCTGGGATTCCCCTCCCCCCCCCTCCCAGAATTTCATGAAATAAATTAATAATTTTACTACTTAATGGTATTCTGTGGTTATGATTTAAATGGTATCTGTGAGTTTTGTTTTGTATATATCGAATAGTTGGTGAAAGTTCACTTCAGTTTAATTGAGGTCCTTCAATGCAATACACATTAGTCCTTTCAGATTGGTGTCACTAATTCTACCTGAGACGATTTTTTAATTAAATTCAGCAAAATTGGGTGTGGTCAAAATCACACGTGTCGGCCCGCCCCTCCTTCCTAAACTCTTCCCCCCCTCCCCCCCCCCCCCAGAAAAAAAACCCTGTATTAAACCCTGGTTTTTCTGGAGTACTCCCCATCTTAGGCTTAAAGAACGAGGAACGAGTGTGGGACCCTTCACCAGTGTGGGACTCTGGATCTTTCACCAGTGTGGATCTTTGTATCCCGTTCATTAAACTAGACATACTTCATGCCACCCAAGGAACACGACCTCTAAGTCAACTATACCCAAATGGTAAAGTATCATCAAATCTACTAGTACAACTCTTAATGAATTTAAAAAGTTTAAAGTGTTGACACAGTACGAAAATATGCTGCAGATGCTGGACTCACTGGTTTTGAAAATTAAGATATCTGGAATAAAATGCTCACCTGCTTAGGCCTAGAACGAATAGCTGCATAGCCACTCCTCCTAGCATTCTTATCCACTGGCAACTTAGTATCCAACTTGCCTTTAAACATGGCTCCATTACCTACACTCACAACAACGCATGCATGCACAGCTTAATCACAAAATAAGTAATTAAATAAGATGCCATTATAAGATCACCATGCTGATTCTCTTTCATATAAATGAATGGGATTGTGGAGAAGAAACCACACTATGTCACTATGCTACATAGAATAGCCTAATTTGGCTAGTTGGCTCTTCTCTGGAATGCCTTGTGCATCGAATTATTAATAAATAAAAAATACAGTCTTATTAAAAAATAATAATAAAATAAAAAATTGGACAATGTTGGAATTGTGTACATGGTCATCTTATCTTGTGGAATGACGATTATAAAAATTATACTAATACTTTGTGCAAAGAAAGGGTGCCTGACTATTACACTGCTGACCTACAGTTTTAAGAGCGCATGTACCTTTGCTATTGAGCTCAAATGTAGTGTGCGAATGGCCGCCGATGTCAGAATCACATATACAGTCCCAATTCTCCACGACCTCAGGCTTAGAAAAATCCCAAAGCATAAGATCTTCTTTGTAGTAAGTTTTAGTATTAGGATTCGTCGCTTTCTTTACTCCTTCAATATATCTTTCGATAGCTTTTCGAGCACCTCTATAAAAGAATGCCATTTTCAAAGCGACCTTTACCTAATCTATTCCCCTTCCTTTACGAATTGGTAAAGCGTGTCAATAATAATTTTTTAAATAGAAACTAAATTAAATTAGAGCCAAATGTGAAAGCATAAATAATGTTTAAAATATGAAAGTGTCAAATTAGAGCCAAAGATGCCAAATGTGAAAGCATAAATAATTGAAAATTGTGTAAAAATATATAATGAGCTAAACTTGCGAGGACACAATAATTTCAGACACACTAACACTAACTTCTTCTTTAACTCCTCCATCACTCCTAATCCGAGTTGTGACATCAAACGTTATCATCTAAAAAAATATTAAAGATTTGGAATCAGGATGTAAAACACACTCACACATGTAATAAATACTTGCACATAAGACAATATCTTTTTTTATATTTTATAACCACGATTTATTTTGCATACTTGAGAACGTGCTGGTTTCAACTGCCAATGAACATATGTCTTTCCTTCAAAGGTGATATCTTTGACTTGCTTTAGGCACACGTTTTGTTGGTTACACATAGTCAACATGTAACGAATCCTTCTATCAGTGCTCATAAAGAACAGTGCACACGAGTCACCCACAACATACTGGAAGAGAAGTGGAGAACTTTCATTCTACAGAGACAAAGATACAGTCACACACTGTTCCAGATATGTACCATCTTGCTCAGACAAATCCTTTACCAGATCACAACCAATAGTACAATTGACTACCTGTAGTGCTTGAAACGCAGCGTAATTACTATGCATCACAAAGGCTTGCTGTTAGATACTAGTATCTCTGTGAACTGTGTGAACAACTTCTTTTTTCTAAGTACCATTACACAACTTTTATAACCACCTCCAAGCAAACATGACTTACTCCCCACTAAAACTAGACACACACCATTTAAACTTCAGTGTGAATTAAAACAAAGTGTGTATCAACAATGATACTTGGCCTTACCCTTTCTCCAAAGTAAAGTTTTTCTCGAGTTTGGTCAAAAAGAAGTGACATGCCATCTTTATTTGAAATATAGCCTGCTACACCACTGGAAATGGCAACACTATCTGGTAAAGAAGATGGGAGAATTGGCATTGGTTTTTCATGCCAACAAAACTGCTCTACAATAGGAGGGGAAAAAAAGGACGATAAATCGTTGTTAATACACCAAAATGTCACACTTACAAAATTAAAGTTAAACAAATCCAAAACTAGTACACTTAAAACTTACTTTCTTTCTCTATACCGTAAACTACTTGCAATAAAGGTTGTTCCGACTTCTCGTTCAGGGTCCAAAGACGATTGTTGTCCCAATAGGACACGGTTATGCTATTACACGTCATTTCTTCTTCGTTTCAAGCTGTAATATGAACTTTATAGATTGGAGAATTTGTTCGAATATACTCATAGTTCAACGGATTTTATACAACTCCAAAATGATCTTTATCGCCCACGCAGCAGTTGCGGAAGTTCTTTTCACGCGCCATAAAACACCAACATTTAGCTAATAGTGTGGTAATCACATTAAATTCACATAACAATGGAAAGATAATTTACAATGTTAGGTTTAAGCTAGGCTGATGTTTGCAGAGACTATCTATCAGACCAGCACCAACATAAGTAGCAAAACATGTAACAATTTCATCATGTTTCATCTTAAGAGCTACATCACAAGGCGTCAATCCACTCGAGTTCCTCAGTTTAGGATTAGCACCATGCCCCAGCAGAGACTCGATCACTGGAATGGACGAGGGACCCTTCATAACAGCCTCATGCAGTGCAGTGTTGCCAGTGGATTTGTTCTGGGCATTCGATTTTGCTCCTTGCTCCACGAGGATAGTGATGCAGTTGACACGTAAGCATGAAGCAGCCAATGAAAGAACAGGCATGCTTGTATCTGACGAACATGCATTCACATCTGCACCCTAAGAAACAAAAAAAAAACAAAAACAACAACAACAACAAAAAATGTTTGACTCTGTACATATACAAACATATATAAAGGGCTGCTGTGTTTTGACTCATGCACTTACTTTATCTATCAGAGACTTGATCACATCTTTCCTTCCTAGGCCACCAGGAGAAATTTCTTGCAAAAGCTTCACTGTTTCATGCTAAACAATACATTACAAATTACACAGTAGTAGATTTAGTGTATGGATTACTGCAGATTGACTACCACTACCCCACAGCACACCTACACATCAGGGTTAGGTCACTGTCTGTTTGTCTGTCTGTCTGCACATCCATCTATAAAACAAACCAAAAAACATCAACAAAAACAAACAAACTGTCTGTCTGTCTGCCTATCCATCTATAAAACAAACCAAAAAACATCAACAAAAACAAACAAACTGTCTGTCTGTCTGCCTATCCATCTATAAAACAAACCAAAAAACATCAACAAAAACAAACAAACTGTCTGTCTGTCTGCCTATCCATCTATAAAACAAACCAAAAAACATCAACAAAAACAAACAAACTGTCTGTCTGTCTGCCTATCCATCTATAAAACAAACCAAAAAACATCAACAAAAACAAACAAACTGTCTGTCTGTCTGCCTATCCATCTATAAAACAAACCAAAAAACATCAACAAAAACAAACAAACTGTCTGTCTGTCTGCCTATCCATCTATAAAACAAACCAAAAAACATCAACAAAAACAAACAAACTGTCTGTCTGTCTGCCTATCCATCTATAAAACAAACCAAAAAACATCAACAAAAACAAACAAACTGTCTGTCTGTCTGCCTATCCATCTATAAAACAAACCAAAAAACATCAACAAAAACAAACAAACAAACAAAAAAAACAAAGTGCTTTAATATGGTAGGGTTTGGCTTCGACTGTATAGCCAGCTTGAAGCATGCCCCATACACATCCATTGCCAAATTCTGTGATACATTTAAAGTATTCATTTGGTGTCCTGGCTAGAAGTTAAACAGAAGAAATCATTGACTCATGAGCCCTCTTACTTTATTTAGCGTTAATGTGCTAACCACTTGATACAGTAGGTAACTACACCCTTGATCTTCACGCTAATATCACACGAGCAAAATGCTGTCCATGGTCATCTAGCTTTTAGCTGTGAAGTTTATAAGTGCTGGAATTGGAACTTCATGAGGGAACTATGGGTAAGTGTCCGTTCATGAGGGAACTATGGGTAAGTGTCCGTTCATGAGGGAACTATGGGTAAGTGTCCATTCATGAGGGAACTATGGGTAAGTGCCCGTTCATGAGGGAACTATGGGTAAGTGTCCGTTCATGAGGGAACTATGGGTAAGTGTCCTTTCATGAGGGAACTTCATAAGTGGAACTATGGGTATGAGGGAACTATGGGTAAGTGTCCGTTCATGAGGGAACTATGGGTAAGTGTCCGTTCATGATGGAACTATGGGTAATTGCCCGTTCATTGAGGGAATATGGGTAAGTGTCCGTTCATGAGGAACTATGGGTAAGTGTTCCGTTCAGGAGGGGAACTATGGTAAGTGTCCGTTCATGAGGAACTATGGGTAAGTGTCCGTCAATGAGGGAACGATGGGTAGTGCCCGTTCATGAGGGAATTTGGTAAGTGTCCGTTCATGAGGAACTATGGTAAGTGTCCGTTCATGAGGGAACTAGGGGTAAGTGTCCGTTCATGAGGTGACTATGGGTAAGTGTCCCGTCATGAGGAACTATGGGTAAGTGGTCCGTTCATGAGGGAACTAATGGTTAAGTGGTCCATTCATGAGGGAACTATGGTTAAGTGCCCGTTCATAGAGGAACTATTGGTACGTGTCCCATTCAATGAGGGAACTATGGGTAAGTGCCCGTTCATGAGAGGAACTATGGGTAATTTCCGTTCATGAGGAACTTGTGTAAGTGTCCATTCATTCGGGAACTATGGGGTAAGTGTCCGTTCATGAGGGAACTATGGTTAATGTCCGTTCATGAGGGACTATGGGTAAGTGTCCATTCAAAAGAGGGAACTATTGGTAAGTTATGGGTAGTGCCAGTGTCGAGGGAACTATGGGTAGTGCCCTTTCATGAGGAACTAATGGGTAAGTGTCCGTTCATGAGGGAACTATGGGTAGTGTCCATTCATGAGGGGAACTATGGGTAAGTGCCCGTTCATAGAAGTGTCCGTTCATGAGGGAACTATGGGTAAGTGTCCGTTCATGAGGGAACTATGGGTAAGTGTCCGTTCATGAGGGAACTATGGGTAAGTGTCCATTCATGAGGGAACTATGGGTAAGTGCCCATTCATGAGGGAACTATGGGTAAGTGCCCGTTCATGAGGGAACTATGGGTAAGTGTCCATTCATGAGGGAACTATGGGTAAGTGTCCGTTCATGAGGGAACTATGGGTAAGTGTCCGTTCTTCCTGCAATAGTTCACAACCTTTACCTCTACTGTTCTCATTGCACAAGTTATATATTATCAAGTTCTGGCCCTTCATAAAACTGGATTGAAACTTTCTCACTTAAAGGGGTCTAGAGAGAAGCAAAGAAAAATATATGTGAAAACATCTTAGTTGTCGCTGGGGAATTGAACCCAGGAACCCTGGCTTTAGCCACCAGTGCTAACCACTGAGCTACGACAACCCGTGACTTTCAAGACTTTCACATTTTACCTTTATACTGTTGAGCCGCTTGCTGCAGTCTCGTACTCAACAGACCACCAATTATGTGCAGCCAGAACACCTTTTCAATATTGACCAGAAACACGTACCCCTCAGGAGAGAATGTGAAGATCTTGGAAGTCGTAGTTCAGTGGTTAGAGCACTAATGGCTAAAGCCAGGGTTCCTGGGTTCAATTCCCCGGCGACAACTCACATCTTGCCTTTGCTTCTCTCTAGACCCCTTTAAGTAAGAAAGTTTCAATCCAAGTTATATATATATATTTATTGCAGCTTTGATATTTTTACTTGAATATTTCCGCATCACGCGAGCGTTCTGTATTCTCCCATATTGTACGGTTTATATTGTACGCTCCTTGTAGCGCGCGCGTAGCGAGTAAAATCAATGAAAATTGTATTGTAACCGGTTGAGAAAAATTTCAAAGAAGCAATAAATCACTTATCACACTCGTCGTACAATATGGGAATGATATTTTACTCTCACGCCACATTTTCACTCGCCTTTGGCTCGTGAAAATATTTTGCGTGCTCGTAAAATATTTTCCCATATTGTACTTTGACTCGTGCTATAAGTATTATATATATATATATATATATATATTATAATATAGTACTTATTATCTGATTCAAGAGTGTGATATGGCAAAATATTTAACGAGCAGGCTGAAAGCCTGAGAGTGATATATATATATATATATATATATATATTTATACCTATTGGTACTTCCTGAGAAATGAATTTTTAATAGCTACACCAGCACTGAGGGTTCAGTACCTACAGTGCTCTAGTTATTTATTTTATACCCCTTTCCCTCCTCCATGTTCACAGTAGAAACACCTGGGAAACCAAACCCCTTGATAGCCCTCAGGGAATACTGTAGGTCACTGAGCTTTTTTAGTTTACCACCCACAGATCAACTAGAAAACAGACATTCCGTAAAGGTCATTCTTACCCACAGAGAGTTTCATTTTGCTACATTCAAGAAGTTTTAACTTCAGTAAATATATCAAACAATAAACTCACCGTATGCTTATAGCTCAGTGACGACTGCCTAGCTCTCTGTGGTACTTTTCTAGATTGCAGGCTATGAAGATTTCCTGACGAGCCTAAAGATGAAGACATGGCTTTCTCAGCTGGCTTTGGCTCAGTTGTGATCTGATCTTTCTACTCAGTGCACACATACACACACACACACAAACTTTTTTTTTTTTTAAATCTGAAATTCACCTTACCTGACTCAAAGAGAAAGATAGCCTGACATTAACACAATCTTCTTTTTCAGCGACTTCACTGGACAACAGCTACAAATAAAGCAACAACTACAATAACAAAAACAACAAAACAGCAACCATAATAACAATTAATAAAACAGTACACACTTCACACTCTAATGCTTCTTTTTCTTCGAAAAAAGTATGAGAAATCCATAACAATACATATTAGCTTTTTTTTATTGTTATAGAAGCAGCAACACCACACATAGTACAGGATTTGACAAACTTGCATTTTGTGTGACAAGTTGACCATAAAGTAAGCTGCTTTGTCTCAGAACTGAACAGATTAGAGGTGTGTGGTAAAATAAAACTGGGTAATTTAATATCAATATAACAATAATAGCAACTGTTCGGTTCAGTTAGCTCCAGATGATGAGCTATGGCCAGACTGACAGAATTACATGTGACAACAACTGAATTATAATGTTGACTTAATTGGTTCATAAGAGCATGATGTGTTGCTATAGTAATTCACTGAGTGTTAAGACCAGCTAAATAATGTGGTCTATTGTGCTTTCTCTGCTAAGCTTTTCCACGGTCAAGCTCTAAGAATGAGGGCTCTAAGAATAACAGTGACCAAGATGGCTGGTCCTCTGTGCCCAATCTAGCCAAAGAACCACATTCATAGTTCTTGCACGAATCAGAGTGACAACAACAACAACAGCAAAGCAACAACAAAGAAAGAGAAAAACTTTTAGCTAAATTAATATGCAACTTTTTGGTCACGTGTATCTTCAAAAGTGCAAGTACAAATATGATGTGAGAAGAACCATACTGGGGGTGTAAATTATGCTCAATTTTTTTTTACCCCATAATGCTATTACTAAAAACTCAATTTTGTGTCTAAAATGCTTTCAAAACTTTCCTAAAATTCTCATTACTCTCGAAATTAGTATTCTTGATAAAAACAGACTAGTAATGTGCTTCAGCACAAATGGCAAGCAAGCTGGTCTGACTGAAATTCAAATTTGAATGCTAGCCACTTATAATAAATCTTTGTTAGTTAAATGTATTTTTATATTTATTTTTTTAATTTATTTGTGCTATTCTTTGGCCACACACAACTTTACACACACATACAAACTTGTTCACTGGATATATGAAAGGTGTGTAGCTATGACAACCAGCGCAACCAAGGTAACTTACCACTGCCACTAATAGAATAGAAAATCAACTCCTCTAAGTTGGTAAGACCTAACTGAAAACGTCTGTCTTCTTCTGTCTCAGTAGTTCTTTGCCTTTATTCTTCCTGGCATTATTTTGAAGTCTTTTCTCCCGAATTTCTTGCGTCTGCGCTAATGTTAACGCTTTAAAGTAGCCTCCAGGGGTGGACACGCATTGACCTCTTTGAACTTTGCCGTACATATAAATACCAAAATATCAATTGAGATTTGTTAGTGAGGGTCTCGTTTCACTCGCCCAATCAGGAAATATGAATATGAAACTCTACTCAGTAATAATAGGAATAAATTAAATGATTGTATAGAGTTAATGCTTGGTATTCTTTGTTTAGCAAAGGAAAAAAAACACACGTTCAGATGTCAAATAGCCACAAAGATTCTTAAAATATTACCAATACTGCTGGCATTTTCTCAATGCCTTTACTCACACATTCTGCTAAAAAATGCTAGCATAATTTGCCCCCCCCCCCCCCCCCCACCCCCCCACCGTAGTCAAGGTAACCTACAGGTTGGGTCTACTCCAGGCTTCCTACTACAATGCTATGCCAAGGTCTGACAGTTTAACATCACACTTCTTCATCAGTTCTACACAATTTAAAGTTGTTTGGATATTTTAGTAATCTGGTTCAAGAGTGACTGACTATCATTCAGTATCAGATATTGATATTAGCCAACAGAAGGCCACAGACACAACTTACTCATGGAGACAATGAGTCCGCCCAGGGTGTGTGCTGTGTGCTATATTCCTAAAATTAATCCATCACAGGAAATTCATTGACCAGCAAATGACCATGGGAAATTATCTAAACATGGACAAGTTGACCTGACAGAACAGACATTTGTCGCTACAAAAAATATATATATTCCCCTCAAGTGACTAAACCACACAGTTTTATAATTAGATTTGCTTGGGCTATAGAGCTTCCTCATGGCAGTTCAGCCCTTACAGCCAGCTGGTTACTGTTACAGCTCCTGGAAAGATAGCTATAGGCAGCAAGTAGGGGGGGGGGAGAATTTGCAGGAATGGCACAATATTGGACTCAGATAAGGTTACCAATTATTTTGAAAAAAATAAAATAAAATTATGAACGAAGTGAAAAATTGAACTTGTATGTGATCAACAAGTCCAGACCTACTATTTTTAGCAACAGTTCCTACTTCTTGATTGACATTAGAGTTAATCATTTGATTGCTAGGTTAGTGTGAGTGGGCTTGATATAAATAGAATTTCACCGAAAGGTTTCAGCTCCACATTTGTGCTGTTCATTTGAGACAACAACAACATAATACCCGGAATAGTAGCAACAGCAGCACCTGTGCATCTCTCAGCACGTGCTAATATGGAAATAAACTCTTACCTTTCCCATCTGCAGAAACTTAACGGCAGATTGAAAGTCAACAGAAGTCTGGGAGTGAGCTTTTAAGTGCGTCACCATATGCTCCACTTGCACGCGCCATAATCCTACACACAATGCACACAGAAAGAAGGAAAAAAATCAGCCTTCAAAGGCTTTTTTGTGTTGTTCATTAGGATTCTGTTGGCACAACATTGGACAACACGCCCACGAGATTCATTATAAAGCTAATTATAGGCACAAGTTGCTAAGTTCAGCAATCTAGCTAAGTCAGTATGTGTTGCTAGGTACATTATAAATACCACACACAGTCTGTGGATTCCTAGAAGCAAGAAGGCTATGACAACCAACATGCACACGAAATGAAGGCTACGAGTGGTACATAAGCACACCATCACAACCACATAATCAAAACCACCTCTTAACTTAACCCCACATTTACTAGTACAGACTCACCTTTTCCTGGGCTATAACTCTGCAGTTTTGGCCGCCTGTCTTGAGTAGTCAGAAGCATCACTTTCTTCATGAATTCTGATCCTTTCTGGTTGCCAATTGTTCGTGCAGATGGAAAGAAGATTCCCTGCGTCTGTGTTCCAATAGTTTTGAGTTCTGGTCCTCTGTCTGCTATCTCTACTACAGGAATCCACGCCTCCTTGTCTACCTCTGCATGAGAGGGCATCTGAAAATCAATAGATTAAAAGAGAGAGAAGTATACAGACATTGTGATAAAGCACACCAGCTAATAGCTGAGTGGAATTGAATCACACAGATAACTACTTGTCCCAGAGCACTATCACCACTGAGTGACTATATCTGTCCTTTAATACAACATTTGCTCACGGTGAACTCCCATAGCTGAGGCTAAGCCGGATTATAATTGCGATACAGATGAATCGACACATAGGAAGCTGTACCTCCTCTACAATGCAATGTCTATTGTCAGGACAGTTAAACTAAAGAAATGGTCATTCTGCCTTCCTGCAATTATATATATTATATATAATATATATATTTATTTATTCCACCCTAGATATCTTCACAATGATATCTTTAGGTACATGACCCGTGAAATAATTCACAGTATTTCATGCTGTTATTTCACGCTGTACTGCGCAAGCTCATTACCCTTGTAGTTATAGCAACTGGCCAAACTTTTCAATTTTCTTGGTTTTTACAACTAGGGAGAGTATGGACTGTGTATAGTGAGAGTATGGACTGTGTATAGGGAGAGTTTTACCTCTGGTCCTCTAGTACTAACTACAGTATGTAGTAAAAATATCTAGTGTGGAATAAACCACTTATTACTCTTGTCAGAGTGTTATGGCAAGATATTTCACTCTCAGGCTTTATTTTCACTCGCCTCTGGCTCGTGAAAATAAATTAGCCTGCTCATGAAATATTTCGCCATATCACACTCTGACTCATGTAATAAGTACTATATATATATATTCTTATACTGTTCTTTCAAGAATGGATTTCCTTCATTGAGTTCACATACACCAGTGGGACAATAGAAATTAAGAATTGAAGTAAAACTGATAAAACTATAAACCCTCACACATACTTTCATCATAGATGGTCCTGAGCCTAACTTTAAATGCTGACAGCTCACACACTCATACACATACATGCCAATGCAAATTCTCTGCAGGGCCAGGAGCTCACAGGAAAACAGGTCTTTCCTCACAGCAAGTGGTGTGGGAAGAAATCCTTCCTGGACCATTGCTGTTTCATGAGAAAAGGCCTTGTACTTGCACCCCAGCAAGTGCCAGGTACCCAATCACAGCTGGGTGCACTAGTAGGAGGCAGATGGAAAATCAAATGGAAAAGGTCAGAGTGGGGCTTGCACTCTGGACCTCAGGCTCTCAACATGTGCAGTGCAGCTGATAGAGGTCACCTGTGATTGGGCATATATCTACAATGCACTCAACACTTTTATGGTAAAATGAATGGAGCCACATGTCTGACACAGGCTTCCTTTCACTTCTATGACCATTATCATGATACTCAATGCAGGTGTATGCTGTGTGTATGTGTGTGTGTGTGCATACATTATGTTGCTTATCACTTCATTTCTCACTCACCTTCATGGTAGAACTCAGCTCCACATCCGGTCTGGAACACAAACAAACATCAACAATCAAACAACATTTGTCAAAATAAGGTAAAAAAAGTATTGATGTGCCTGGACTTCCATTTACAGGTGTAATGTTAATTAAATGGGTTCTTAAGTCGTGCAACCACAAGGCCATGTGACAGGGAAAACCCACAGGACAGCCCCCAGGACAGCCCCAAGGACAGTCCCTAAGGTATACATGTATTGCACTGTGGGCCATGTCCTTATTCTTCTTGCACCGCTCAAGAGGGATGTTTCATCACTACTGCACCTGCAGAACTGTACAGTTGAAGGTGTGCAGAGCAGATCACCAAAACAAGCAAACAAACAAACAAACAAACAACAACAACAATGTCATGTACAACAGACTATGTGATGGCTGCCCACTAATTACCATCCACCCACACTGTTGCTACCCTATGTAATACATGTGGGTCCTGCAAACAATTGCCTCCTACCTGAGAGGGGCCTTGATGATCCTTCCACACGCATAGCAATGCCTGTAATGCCACTCATTGGTCACACTGCATGAGGAACATTGCACAGACAGCTGAGATACCAGGGGCTGCATATACACATACACACACACACACACACACACACACACACACACACACACACATTATACATGCACAATAACTTAGATATCAATTAGAATTTTTGGGGTCCACTTTGTAATAGTATAAACCATATATGTACTAAATATTTTTTTTTAGCCCAAGTCTGCTCCATAATCCTTTTATCAACAGGGCATGGGGGAGGGGGAGGAGGGAATGGTGGGGGTGGGTAGAGTGTCATAAAGTGAGGATTAAAAATTAACAGCAAATATACACTGTAGAACCTCAGTAATCTGGAACTGCTAAACCAACTGGGAGAATAGCTGCCTGGTTGAGCCCCACCCTTACCCCACCTAGGGAAGCTCTAGTTCTAGTTCACCCTTTTTACAGCTGCCTTTTTAATAGTTTCTTAGCAGAAAAAAAAATTCTGTACCATAAGCAACATAGCTCTCTAAACAAAAGCTCAAGCATTACATTAAAAAATGTATATACTCTTATCCAAACTTTTCACTAATCAGAACATCCTTTGGTCCCTTAGTGTTGGGATTACTGAGGTTCTACTGTAGATGTCTTGTATAAGCGTATGGTGTGTCCTGTATGATGTGTCCTAATAATTCAATTTTAAAGACCAACTATGAACTATTATATGACATACCATTCTATCATTTAAATGGGTGTGGCTAGGGATGTGGTCAAAATGCCTCTCTACTTGCTTTCCTGGGTGAAACACTGCTATTGACATGCCAGAAGAGGAGGTCTTAGAAGCCAAGAAAACTGAACCCGACTGAATAAGCACTAGACATTGTCTGTATCTTCATCAGTGCCCCAGTGTGGCAGACTTCACTCTTAATTAAACTACTCTCATAAGACTCAAATAATAACCCATTATATTATAGTGGAATTATTATCATATTGTGACAAATACTTCACCTTCTCCAATGACAACAAACAAAAGAACAGAAAAAACACACACATACAAAAAAAAAACACACACACACACAACAAGAACAAAAACAACAAGTACATGTAAGTAAAAAATTCAAATATAATAACTCTTCAATGTTTTTAATTGGTATTTCCAAATGATTGCTACATTGTGAGTTATTACACACTTGGTGACCAAAATTATGTCATACACAAGTGCATGTCTAGTTATGTTAAGACCACTTGAAACTGTAACGTTCTTGAAGCAAACAATGAGTAGATTGGATAACATACACTTGAAACTATGCCAAAGCCACGCCCACCCTACACACCTTACTGCCGCACCAGTCGCAGAACCTTGCATCAGACACATTGACTCTGCCACACCGCCCACACATCATGTAGCTACTGCCGCTGACCGGACGGAGGAGCACTGGATTGGGTAAAGGGACGTGGGTGGCAGGTGATTGAGGAGACTGGTGTGCTGGGCACGGAGAGAGAGGGAGCTCACACGTCAGGCAGGAGGCGGAGCTAGTAGGGTTACGAGTGCCACAAGACAAACACACCACTGGCTCGTCCTACACACAAAGTCCATGTAATAAAACAAAGAACAATTATGACACAAGGTTTGATACAGGAGTTTTATATTTGGCTGGGGTGAACGTCAGTGTTGGAAGGTGATGAGGTCATACAGTTTCAGCTACGTTGCAATTTACATAACGGATTAACCAAAAGATTGAAATTATTTCATACAGCATACAAGGGAGGAGGGAGAGACTAAATGGAGACATTTAGCACTAGCACCACATGTCTCTCTCTCTCTCTCTGTAAGTGTTACATGCACTTCATACTTACATATTCAGACAAGACTATAATGACTAAATCTAATTGTTGACATGGTTGTTGTAACTTGTATAGCATGTGTACACTGACTCACTAAGGACTTTGCGATAAATTTAATAGCAACATTTTATTGCAGGACATTCGTTTAATGCAATAAAAATGATCAGCAGAAAGAGCTTAAAAAAACTGGTGAGGAGACAAAAAAACAACAACATCAGAGCTAAAAAGCTGCTATTGAAGAACAGGAGAGATATGAAGTATTTGTCACAAACTCATTAAACAACTTATATAATATTCTATAGCTATAGCTTTTCTTTAAGCTCTAGCTCCTTAGCTCACTTCAAGGTACAATTTTTTACTAGTATATAATATTCTTGCTACTTACATTGTGCACACTTATATAGTCCTTCTGAGCTCCAATCACAGGAATAGGTAAAGGTCGTTCCAGAGTATGTTCACACACCAGACAAGAATCGGAATCCAGAGGCTGGTGAGACCTACACCCAGGACACAGGGAGACCTGAAGAGGTGGCATATGCTCCCTACCAGGCAGCAGAGGAAGTTCATTCCCACAGTGGATGCAAAACTTGTGACCAGGGTTTTCGGACCGATCAGCCGAGCAGAAGAGACAGCTGCAAATACGCAATACTACCAGTTAACTACAAACCCGCAAATACTAACATACTACCCCCAGTTAACCACAAAACAGAAGGGCAGCAGCAGCTACGAGTCAAAGAAAGAACATGCCAAGGCTGATTAGGGCCCTGGGCTATAGCAGGGTGTGACCTATAGCAGGGTGGGTGTGACCTTCAGATTTAATAAATATGGCTGCCATCACGTGATCTTACTAAGTCTAGATCTAGCGTGATCTTATTAATGAAGTCTAGATAGCTTAGCTTGTCTTTATTTTAAAGCTTCATAAAAAATGGGTAATGAAAAGTTCATAGCTAACACTCAGCATAAAACTATGGCTACAAATAAGGCTAAAATACAGCAAACTAAATCTAAAAAGTAGCAATGAAAATCTACAACATTAAACTAAATCTAAAAACAACAAAGTTTCATTGTTAACGGGGATTTACTAACAATACTAACTACACACAATCTAATTTTTTTTTGTTCAAACTGAAACCGATTCCATCTTCACAGGCGAGTCTCGGCCTGGCTAGGAGCAGTCCTAGCTTCAAGAGCAGCTCCAACAGTAGTACTCTTCAGTGCAATAGCAACTCGCCCAATGGTGTTCTCCATACTGGTCACCCCATGTGCAATGGTCGTATTCTTCAGTTTTTCCAAGGCTTCCTTGGAGTCCTTATTGCGAACTATGACCAAAAGGTCAAGCACAACAAATGAAAAATTTAACAGAATGAATACAATCGTAATGCAATGACTCAAGTCGTTCGACACAGCGATCCTATCAATTACCATCAGAATCATATTGGGGGGCACTAACAAAGCAAATGCACTAGTAAAATACAGGCAAAATGTATAAGTCGTGGTACGCTTTGATTCTCGAATACTCCTGATGTTTAGATTCTCCTCACCGGCAGCTGGATTGGGGACACGCCTCTTCACTTTCAGTACTTTGAAGTAAAGAATGATGGTAAGTACCATAGGCAAGACACAAGGAGGGACAAATACAACCCACCAAACCAAGTTGTTATAAATCAAGCAACCCCCACTACAGGAACTAGACAGGTAGCAAAAGTGAGTATAGGGGTTGTAAGCATAGCAATCAAGTAGAAAAGGCAAAGGAATTCCACATACAATGAATGCCAAAACCCAGGACAGAATGGCAGCAACCAAGAGTGGCTTGGCTGACTTTTGCGGATAAGTGAAGGGATAAAAAATGGTCAAAAACCGATCCACAGCCAATATGGCCATGTGCCAGGTTCTAACCACACTCAGAAAGAGCATCACATAAGCTGAAGTTGTGCATGACATCCAACCCAACAACCACTCCTCAGCAACAGCACCCAGGACAATATTAATCCCGCTAATAACCATAAATATCATATTGATGACTACAACCTCAAGGGCTATGGCGAAGGAAACCGTGTGGTGATTCTTGTTCTTGATGATGGTGATGACCACACAGATGCTGTAAAAAAAGGAGAACAGATAAATTGCGAAGTACCCAAGAAACAGCAGGACCGTCATGTTGCCGTGAATTACTTCATTAAAGACAATCTCTGAGGAGATGTTGAGACTTTTCTCAGTACAGAGTAGATTCATGGCTTCAAAGTAGCTTGAATTGGTGTGGTTCCTCTTCCCCATTAGCTTTCCTAACCCCAAATCGATATTTGACAGCATTTTCTTGGGAGGAACAACGAGAGGAGATTTCTGTCAGCGTTCTTCAAGTATATTCACAAATGTTTGAAGCGAAGGAACACAACAAATGACCACAACTGAACAAATGGCAGAGCAGTATGTTCACACAGTATCACATATTCGTGCATAAATTAAATGGTGCCATTTACAAGAATCCCATAAAGCATTTCTTAACTCTCTTCCTGCCACATATTCACTGCGCATGCTCACAAGCCTAGACAAAGTTTGAAAAATTTATAAGAACTGAAAACAACAACAACAACAAAACAAACCATAAAAACATGAAAGATAATACCAAATTTTTTTCTTTTACAGCCAATATTGTTAGTCCAGACAAGAATGTTTCATCTACAAGTGTATGTACATTTGGGACCCAATCAGATCAGACATTTGCCAAGGCACTAAGGTATTGGATTGCCCAAGAATTAGCTGAAATTTCCAGCACTGACATTCTTCAGATTGCATTAGGAATGTACGCATGGTTCTAATTCACTGCAAGCAAGCTGTACCTAGCTTGGTATATGTTCGAGGGGCGGGGCGGCGTAACTAGCAGCCTGAAGGACCAGATTCACCCAAGTCTTTCCTAACTCAACTATGGTGATTGCGCTGATGGATGCAAGGAAGCTCATGTGGGTGTATCGCAGGACTAAGCATTAACTCAGATCAATAAACTTGCACATTACTACATTATATTTATGCAGTGACGATGATACAAGATAGAGTGGGTAAAATGGGAGTATGAATATCATTATGCAATATTGTTCAGTAAGGAGGTGAGTAATTGAGTGAGTGATACTTGGAGTGAATGAGTTGTTGCTTGTTTAGGGCTTCTCTTGTGGCTGCTATATGCTAAAGTATCCCAGGTTATGCACAAGTAGCAGAATCAGCTAGCCATATACCACACACCTCCTGATGGAGCATTCCCCTATAGCATTTCTGGATTGTACTGCCTGTATAGAATGTGTGCTGCTTATTGTCTCTCAGTTGTTGTTGTTGTTGTGTGTCATGCTTTAAGACTAGTCTGACCAAGAGAATAGAATACCATCATCACAAGCTCAGATAACCTAGAGCAAGAAAATATATTAAATTTGTGGTGTGGTTTGAGTGCACTTAATGGTTGAACTATTTCTCACATCCTCTGGTTTGTTTCTTGAACTGTTGCATCAGCTGCTACATAAGTATCTTTGTGGGTAGAAAATTCAATAATAGCATAGTAACTGTGGTCAAGGTAGCACTGTACTCTTGACCTGGACTTACAACTACTGTATATTATGGTATCACCATAATTTCTCAACTTCCTTTGATTATTTTGATGTGTGATGAAAAAATAATGAAATGCTAACCCTTACCAATCTGCACTGTCATATTTCAGTCAAGTTGTAAAGAAAACTATTCAGATGAATTCGAAACTTTCTGGACCACCTCCTCATGATGGAATACAGTCTGTTCTCCCTAATAGTCCACCAGTGGGCACAGGGTGTCAGGGTGGACTATTAGAGAGAATGGACTATTACAGAACATGAAAATATTAGTTTGTATTACATCATTTTAAGTGTTCATAGGCTGCTCAGTGCACAAAGTATTGTCAGCTAGTTTAAAGAAATCTCTAATCACAGTCTGCCTGGTGTTCAATTCAAGCTTCTCTTTTTTCAGTTTCAAAACTGTGTGATAAACTTTAGTAAGCATACTGGTAGTGTCACTTCTTGCAATGAGGAAGTCAGATGCATTATATTATTCTCAACCATTCTCAAACTTTCGTCCAAATCAGTGCTATTAAAAATGCCTTTACGATTCACCTCGCTAAGCTCTTTATTGCTTTCGTCATCGGTATGCGTACCACTCTCTGAGTTAGTTGGTGGATCACTCGTACTTTCAAGAACAGTGTGGCATTCTTCATGGCTTGTGCATTGCTTCTCTTCTTCCATAACCATTTCAATCTCATCCAACCGCACCATTTCATCTCTTCAGTGATTCTGCAAAGCCGTCAGGGTCTTCATTAGATTGCACACACAAAGACTGAAGATCTCCAAGCATATGCTGCTCTATTGGCTGTAAATCTGCTCTTTCATCCAGTAACTACTCTTGAACAGAGCACAGAGATCTTGAATAGCTGATGAACTACATTGCTGACACTTTTTCCCACCACCCACTTGATGCTTTGAAGTTAGTTTCACCAAGATTTTTAGCCACTTCTTCTGCTTTGGCCTTTATTATGCCAAAGGAAATAGGAATAGGCTTTGGTCTGTTGCGTAAGAGGGTAACAAAAGCAACCACTTTCTCTTCAATTGCACCATAATGAATAGGACGATTGCGTTTGAGATTAGCAGGTGAGTAGAGAAACTTCTGTTTCAGGTCTTTTGCTTTCCAAAGCACCCTATTGATTGTTTTCTTGGTTACACCAATTTTTTTCTGCTAGTTGAGTTTGGTTACCCTATTCAGGGTTCCAATAGTCTCAGTGAATGCAGCTGCAGACATGAACAGCAGCTGGGCATGCATGATGCAATAATTGTAACTTGGCATATACATAAAATACAAAGTGGGTCAGGCTATTCTAGTTGGACTATTAAAGAGAAGGGACTATTAGGGAAGTGGACTATTAGGGAGAATAGACTGTAGTCAATCTAGGCTTTTATGCTTGAAGTCACATGACTGGTACAGCCATAATGGGGCCTTGGCCTACAATTCTTGTGAGGGCTATGCTCTTCACAACCCCTCCACCCCCCCCCCCCCCCCCCCCCCCCCCCCTCCTCTCATCCCCTCACACATTCACTAATGCATGTCTTTGAGTCCTGTGAGAAACATATGACAAGTAACATACATTTTGTTACTAGTCATCATACCTATCCAAATTACTGCACATAGTAGTCCATTATTGCTTTCTAACACAACACTTTAAATGTAGCTGTCTTCAAGATTCATAGTTACAGAGACCGACAACAGAAAGGATGAGAAAAATTAGTGCCTGGGAATCAATAAGAGTAAGACAAAGTATGACACTATCATAATGTGTAACAGTTTAGAAAACTTCTCAATTCAATCAGTAGCTGGGGGTTAGTATTGGTAAAGTGACATTACTTTAAAAAAAAAAAAACCCTGTTAGCTTCAGACTATTTCACTATAAGATAGTATACCCACACCTTACCAACAACAAAATAATTTTTAGGTCAGTTGTGAAGTTCTGTTTTTAAGTCTGTATTCTTTTAATAAACAGTAGCATGGGGAATATTTTAGACACCTCTGAATTTTAGGGTAAACAGATGTGGATCAGGCCACAAATGAACATTTAGAATTAACTTTACATTTTGAATTACTTCATACACACATATTTCAAATCATATTGTACATACTATGTATGTGTAAGAGTAAGTAAGTAATAAGCTAAACATCTACACATGCATGATATACTTACACCTGGCATGTTACCGGTAAAGAGGGTAATAATCGTAAAGAGGGTAATAATCATATTGCTTCTCTATGCATCAGTCCATACATTTTCTACCCATGTACTGGCCAATCCTTTACAAAAATTCAAATCACATTAACAGGAGCCTCAGCTAACAATCTTATAGGCATACTATACATAAATATTTGCAAAAGCAAGCAAAACCAAATAAAACTAATCTTGGGATGCTGCTAACAATACTTTGGATATATGATATTCAAGATAATACTACTTCACTTACGTAGGCTTAGGAATGTTCTGAGTGACTGGACGAGAGTTAGGTTTTCCCAGACTATTCTTAACACCAGCTACAGTTTGGTCCAACTTGCTCATGCCAGGCTCTCCTGATGTCTGAATAGAACCTTTACCACCAGCATTGCTAGAACTACAGGCATGTTCTGATGCAGGAATGCAACCACTCAATAACATGCTCTCTGACTGGGCCAGGTTCACAGGGAGTTTCTCTGAGGATCCCATGCCACAGTGAGCTATGGTGCCTGTGCCACTAAATATTCCTGTGAGGGAGGTGTTGTCCAGGCGACGCCTCAGCTGAGCAGACATTGAGTGTGGAAGAGATGTAGAACTATCACGCTCGGGATCCTATAGAGGAAAAAAAAAGAAGAAGAAAACAAAGAAAATAGGCTGCCATTTGGTTACACTGATATGGTGTAATAGCTTTTCTACAAGAGGGAGTACCTACCGATGTAAGCTTTAATTCTGTCTCATCATCACTATCTGGCTGTCCTACATCTTGCACTGAGAATGTTCTCGTCACTACAGAACTCTCCTTGAACAGATCTGTGGAACATGCTATAGCTTTGATGGTCACCTAATCACACACACACACACACACACACACCACGTACATGTGTCACAATATAGTAGCCCTTTGCAAATTCAAACCTCCCCTAATCAGAAACCTCATTTAGTCTGAACACAGCATTGCTATGACATAGTTTGTCCATGTGTGCCTAGCGATGCGAAATCTCCCCAATGATCCTTACCAACTGTCACTTACCCATCTTTTATGAAAAATCAGAAATTTTGGGAAATGTTAGCTCCTATACTCACAAATAACTAACACAGAAACACAAAAGTAGATCCAAAATTGCCAATCGAAGGAATACATTAGGCTTGGGGAAAAAAAAAAAAAAAAAAAAAGGAATGAAAAAGATAGCTATAAGAAGAAAGAAGAGCAGAACAGACAAAACCCAAGTCAGGCAGAAAAACAACAACAAACAACAACAGTCAAGCGCATGCACAAATAATGCCATTTGAGCACACCACTTAGTCTCGCAAGCCAGACCCTTTATATGAAAGAAAGGGTCTGGTCAAGTTCACATTTACGTTTGGTCTTGCACAGTCAGCATAACTGTAACCGCTTAGGGAACACAGCTTTGATTTTGCAGTTATTGTGGTTCAGGCTAATTTAGCATGCTGAAATTCACGTAATTACTGTACACAGGGACTTGCTTCACATAAGCTTGTACTATGGATGGATTACAGTTGCTACCTACCACTCCACTAATGGTTTCATGAAGTAAATTGTCAAGAGTACTACTCCAAAATAGCTGACATACAGAACTATTTGGAAGCTAATACAATGTTGCTTGATCTTCTATTTGTTCTTCCAATGGTGTTCTAGGAGCAAAACTTTAGATAGCATTCTATTGACTTCATTTTTGTGTTCTAATAGATTTTGATCCAGTTATAATTGATCTTTTACACGGAAACTACAGCTAAATTTGCGCACGAACGGCTTAGTTTATATAGTGCGGTCATCGATCACTCATATCCAATTATCGGTCCGAGAAATTCCAGGACCTTGAGACCAAACGTATACGTGAACTTGACCAGACCCTTGCTTTCTCCTTGTATTGGGTAAAGGGTCTGGCCCGCGAGACTACACACCACTGGCATAAATAAACATTCTGCATTTTTAAAGTTTCAATGCAATTGCATTAAGATCATCTAGCTTACAGGGGTAACACAATTGAAAATCGGGGATGTTTGTTTATTTATTTATTTGTATATATGTATGGACGTATGTAAGTCATTTTGTACTTTGACTCTCGCGTTTTTGTGTTAGTTATGTGATCGACCCCGTCCCAAATTGCACAAAACAGAATCCTCTGGTTTATCGATCAGTACCCGTATCACCCTAGAAATTGAATAGTTTACCGTTTTGAATTCTTTTGCGGGTGCAGTTAGAACTTGAAAACTTAAGGGACTTCCATTTCTAATCAAGTTAGTGGCGGTGGTAAGTCAATGCCCTCTTTGTCATGGTTATAAGCCGTGCGCAACAGTATTTACTTGAAAATACATTGTCCACTAGACTACCGCGAGGGTAAGTCTGTGTAGGTGCATGTCCAGTTGTGTCAAAGCATTGTGTGTTACAACCACTACTTAGCTAAAGAATATCACAAAGAAAACGTTTAAATAACGTGCATTGTTTTGTTGTTGTTTTTTCCCTTCAATTCAAGCAGTTGCAGAGAGGTGTTACTATGGCACTGAAATCCCTTTACCGTGTATGCGAAGTTTAAAAACTGGACCTTATTTTCAGTAGCTTCAGTGTTAGAAGTCAAAATCATTCATATAAAAATAGTATAGTCTTTAGGCTCGCTCGCCATTTGTGCTCAAGCACATCACTAGTATAAAGGTCATCTATACCTTAGACAGTGGCATGCAAGATTTACATACAAGAGGAATGGTATGGTAATGGGTTTAGCTAATTCAGACTCATCAAGGTATTTATCCACAACTAACCTTTCCAGAAGTCAGAAAAAAAGGTGCACAGTAAATACATGTACTGGAAGTAGCCTTAGTCGCCGTTCCAGCACCACGTTTAAAAGGAAGTGGGCGTGTTCCATCTAACGTGTAGAATACCTGCGTGTCTGCGGAATCTACAAAAAAAAAAGACTGGTTAGGTAAATGACCAGATTGCAACTTCTTCACTTACCTGAGGCCAACTCAATTTTTGTACGAGTATTTATTATGTGTTTGGGTCCATTTGCTCGCAATGGTATAATTGTAGGAACAGATATAGAACCCGCAGTCATTTTTATTTGTTTTGTAAACAAAATTTACACCCACTTCAAATTTCCCGCACATTAGCTTCGACTTGAACTTTGAACTTTTAGCTATTGGTGTGATAAGGCTACTTTGAAAATGGCGCTAAAAGTAGGGTCTATTGTATCGAATATTGTTCAGAAAGGAGGGACTTTTGATCAGAAGATTATTGATGAAAGCATAGAAAGATTATCAAAGAAATCTGAACACCTTAAAGGTGAGCTTTACGAGTTAGTAAAAAGGAGTTATGTGGATTTCGACTCATATGTCAGTATCTCCACATCTCTGGAACAGAGGGCGGAGTTAGTCAAAAATGAATTTCACAAGATATCTGCAAGAATGGATCAAGACTTGAATCCTAAAATTGCAGAAACTTTCCATAAAAAGGAAGAGATTGAATCACAATTGAGTGCAACTCGATCACAAATGGTCCTCGTTCAGCACTTGGTTGACATTTACCAGGGAATTGAAGCAAGCAGAGCTGATATTCTAGCTGAGAGGTACAAAGCTGCATCTCAGAAGTTACATAGTGGTTCCAACTCATTGTCAGTCTTGGCTGAAAGAGGTTGTGATGCCCTAGTTTTTAGGGCGCTAAAGTCTGAATTATCAATTGTTACTGGTGATTTGGTAGTTCAATTGGAGCAGGAGTGGCAAAAATACATATTGTGGAATCCCAAAGTCATTCCTAGCAAACCAAGTCTTGAGTTCCTTTCTGACATCACGTTACAGTTTCCTGTGCTCTCACCTGAGGAAGAATACAACATGAGGGGAATTATTGGGGCTATGAAGCAGCTCTCAAGTCTCCACGTCTGGGATAAGCGGGCAAAACTGTTTGCAAATAAGCTCTTAAAGTTATTTCTGAAGCCAGTGATAGTATATCCTTCAATGACTGTGAAACAGACGAGAAATAAGAAGAATGTCACTGTACATTTGGTTCGAACAGAATCTCAAACATCTGTTGTGCAATTGTTTGATATTCTTTTGAGTGTGGTTGAAGCAATCGGCATTGTGGTTGCCGATTTCAGAGAGGAGTGGCTGAGGATGGTGGGATGTATAATTTGCCCTGAAATTGAAGAGCTGGTGGTGGCCCACAGATTGTCTACATCTATTCCTAGATCATTGGCTGAGCTGGAGGACTATGAAGTCGTGCAAGCAAAGATTAAGGAATTTGAGGGGGCTGTGACAACCATTGGTCTCATTGAAGAGGGCCAGATGGAGAAAATGAGCAGGTATGCAAAAGACATCAATTCTCACTTCATACTGCAAAGGAGTCAAGATATGCTGGCAAAAGCGCGTGCCATTTTGATGAAACCTATTGATGATGTAACTGTTGTGCCAACCACCAAATCAGATTCTATTTTGAAGCTGAATAATATCCTTAAAGGTATAGCAAATGAGGGCAAAGGATTGAAATATGGAAATGAATTTTCCAATCTTACTTTCCAATTTCCTCAGTGTTCAGTGAGCAAATCAGTTCAAGAATACGTAGACTTATTGTATGGGACTCTCAAGGAATGTGTGGATTCTACTAGTGCGTCTACTGGATTACAGCACTTCCACATTGCGAGGAACATGGTCGACCTTTTCAGTGCAGTTATGCCAACTTACCACAGTTCGTTAATATCTGGATCACCTCGGGCAGCAGCCATACAGTACAACAACTGTATGTACTTGGCTCACTACCTCATTACTCTTGGTCACCAATATTACTCACAACTCCCACCACCATTAAACCAGCAGTCTTCCACATTTGTGGACTACATTCCTATCATTCGCCAGCTCGGAGATGATTGTCTGTCATCTGAGATAAAGAGGCAATGTACGCATGTCCTTCAATGTCTGAAGACCATCAGGACGTTTTCCAAGGTATCTTCAGATGACCACAGAGAAGTGGTTTGGCAGTCAATGCAAGAGACTGTATTTAAAATAGAAAAAGTCAGCAAAGCGTATCGCAGCATTTTGCCAAAACACGTGCATTTCGAAGTAATGGGGAAGATATTGGATGTCTTTTTATTGAATGTTGTTCAAATGGTTCTCTATATGGAAGACATAGCTGCCGCAGATGCCATAGAGCTTCATGCACTCCTGAAGATGTTGGTGAGCCGATCTGTCCAAGTTTTACTCATTCCAGACAAAATAGAGAATGCTGAATTATTAGGCATTGCTTCAAAAAGTTGGGAGAGACTGAAGTGTTTGTCCATAGTGCTGGATGCTTCTCTTCTTGATATTGTTGATATGTGGAGTGCTGGCAGTGGATCTTTGGCAAAGCGGTTTACCGTGAGTGAGGCTAGAGGACTGATCAAGGCTCTGTTCAAGAACACCGAGCGCAGAGCAGCTGCTTTGAACAAAATAACTGAAGCCATCTAATTGTATCATTTTACTTATGGTTATTTTTAATTATACTAGTTTATATAATAGCAAAAAAATTAGTTATTCAGTCATTCTCGGCTCAAATAATAAAAATAGTAAATTTTCTCGTTCTAATAGCCAATATTGTTAATTAAAACTAACCCGACGTTTCGACTTCTTGCCGAAATCCTCTTCATGGGTTAACTGAGGTCAAACTCTCCGTGGTGATATAACAACAAAAGTTGTAATTATCAATATTGACTGTTAGAACAAGAATATTTGCTATCATTATTTAGTTTTGGTCCTGTATTCAAGTTTTGGTCACTAGAGGTCTCATTTACTCGGAAGTTATCTGACACAACGATGTGCGTGTACACTGTGACTATATGCATAGAAAAATTCCAATTGTTATTTCAAAATGAGTTAAGTTCAAATAATATACCTATAAATTATACTTTCATTAATGATTGGTGATCTTGACACAACAATACATAGTTCCATTTTTTTAATGCTGTTATATATATAATATATATATATATAATAACCTATCAGGGTTCTATCTTGGGGGGGGGGGGGGGGGTGAGGGTGGAAGCTTTCCCCAAAATTTCCTAGCTTCCCACCTAATATTTATATACTGTTGGAACTGAATTTTAATTGCTAAGCACTTAGCTCACACACCATTTAATATTGGTACATTAGCTGAAAATTTCCCTTTCCCTTGTAACTTTTAAGAGAGTGGTGAACATTCTTGGGTTTTCTCCCCAAACATTTTCTGGATAGAACCCTGACAACCATTTTCACAAAATAATAATGGATCAAAGACTTGCCATTTTAAAGTATATTATGAACATCATCAACTTTAGTGAGCTAGAATGCTTGAAACACTTAGCTATACAGCTATATTGCACATATTTGTATGCTATTTTGTTGAAACCAAATTTCATACCAATTAGGTCATCTGTTATAGCATAGGTGGTGGACGGTGGGGCTCAGGGGACTGCATAGAAAACTTAATGCAGAGTTGTCATGTGGTATAGTATTGAACACTCATTATCTATGCGGTATAGCACCAGCTGCTAGCTAGATAACTGCCAACTTTGTATCCACAGCAGTGATATTATCCACAGCAAGACACCATCCACAGTAGCGACACCATCTACTGCAGTGACATATCTATTGCAGTGACACCATCTATATTTTTCTTCTGTCTAATCTACACAATTCATCCCAAAAAATCAATTTTCAGTTGAGCTAATAGACTAAGACAGAATTAAAGTCTGTTTGAGACACACTGGCTAAGAAAAATTATGTCCTGCTTCTTAACAAGCATGGAGTGTAACAGTGTAGATGAATATGTGCGATTTAATTCATAAAATTTAATAACCTAATGTTTCTATAGTCGATTTTATAGTTGAGTCCTCCCAACTTAAAACCAATTCTGCCACCTATGTTTAAAACAGTGTTCTGAAAAAAATAAAGAGTACACATGAAAATATCTACCATATGATTTTATAAAATCTTTACTATAGCTAGCTATAGCATATTATATAACTTGTGTTTAAATTCAAATTTTGTCATAATTTTTGAACTATCAAAATTGCTAATGCAATACTTATTACATGAGTCAGAATAGCTATGATATAGCGAAATATTTCACATACAACGTGAAATAACAAGGTGAAATATGTGAGTTCCCAGTCAAGTACCTAAAAATAACATTGAGAAGGTATCTAGGGTGGAATAATAAATTATATATCTCTATACTTATACATGTAGCGTAATGTATCTTACTTCATTTCATATATAGTATGTACATGCTAATGACAAACCACCTAAATGATTATACCTGCTTTTTTTTTCCCCTAGGCAGTAGCTATTAAAATATTGAAAGGAAGATTTTTCTTGGGTTACTCACTTACTAATTGAAAGGTCTAAGCATGTTTTGTCTGTCTTGATGTTTAGAATGATATTTCACTAGAGTGCTGTTGTATATTTTGTCTACTAAATAATCATATAAGGCTTTCTGCATGTTTATAGTACTCTCATCCATTTTCGTGGCCTATTTTGTGGCTACTCTATAACTTCTATTACTATTACTGGAAACCAAGCTAGGGTTACAGGTTATGGTAAATCATGATACACATGAGAATACTTAGAATTATCTTATCAACTAGACTACTACACACTACCAGGGCTAGTATAAAAATTCTCAAAATCGAGAGTAGCTATTTGTGCTATGAATATTCTTTTCTAAAAATGAGTTATTACTACATCACACTTGGTAAATGATTACAAACAGAGACACAATCTAGGATTTAATCACTGAATAAATTTGTTTGATGTATGCATTAGTTGATTAGTTATATCCAAATGATAATAGTGGCGTTTGGGTAGTTGGGCGGAGCCCGACCTCTGCTGAAGGGAGAGGTCGGGTAACAAGCCTATACCCGGGTTTGTTCCTGCTGAGTCAGCTAATCATGACGTCATGAACCGATTGCGTGGGATTTACGATTTGTGGCCATTGTTTTCACCCACACACATTTCTTGCTCCTTTTGCAGCTAGCTCCTTCAACTTTTGTGTGTACGTATATTTCTGCGTAGGCGTATTCCTGTACGCCCACCCATTCCCTTAGCATTTAACCACACTGCAATCCGATTGGACTGCAATGTACGTTGCAGTAGGGAACAAACCCGGGTATAAGCTTGTTACCCGACCTCTCCCTTCAGCAGAGGTCGGGCTCCACCCAACTAGTGTTTGGGTACTTGTCTTTCATATTCTTTCTATTAAAACATTTTTTTGGTTCACCTCAGGTTAATTCTAGTAGCTACTATGGAAGTGAAAAGTCTCTTTTAAACACATCACTTGTTGCTATTGTTTTAAAGTAAAACTTACACTTTCCACTCATAAAAGTAGTTGCTATGGCAAACCCCAGGGGAAAGTTGCTAAATTTGATACACGAGTGCTTTTCTTGTATTTACACATTTCTTGGGTTAAACTGGCCAGGGATAATGTAGGTACATTTTTTTGTTCATCACCCCATATATTTTACTCAGCTAATAACTTTTGTATACCCCTGTTATAGACACCTACTTACTCATAGATACTGCTCACTGTGAGTGTAATGCAATATTGTCAGTTTAGGCTATTGCAGATTTAAAATTCATGAGAGAGCACATAAATATTCTGTAATTATTTCTCCATGTACAGCATTATTCTCATTGTAGCTATTGTGGTTTTTGTTGGAGGGATTATATATTTTTTGTCAGAAATTAGTTAGCTCACTTCTAGATCCTTATACAGTTGTGGCCAGGGAAGGAATCTATACTTCACAATACAGCTATATGTGAGTATAGGTTATATTATAGCCTATATTTCATGATTTTGGGCAAGTTACACACAGGTTAGTCTCATTGGCACGCCACAAGGTTGTCACATCAACTCTTCAATTCTCTGTGCCATGAGACTGTCTCTTCAAATTAATTAAAAATATTCATGCCATCAGATAATTCAATTCCTAGTAAACGAGCTTCCTTTTAACATAATTCATTAGCTTTCCCACTTATATACCACGAGGCCATCCGTGAATACACTAGACCGGAAACTTCTACAAACGTTATGAGCTCCGCCCCCAACCTTTGTGAAGCTCTAGCTTACAAAAGCGGAAACGGGCGGAAAGAGGGGCGCACTCGGCCAGGCGGAATGATGTGGGAATGGATAATAGCTGCTGTTACGATATTGGTCGTTTCTTCATTTTTTCTGATCAACCTTTTGAAAAGAGCTAGTGTACAGATTCCTGAAAGTGTGAACTACCATTTCACCAGGCAATGTAATTATTCTTGTGGTTTTTGCTTTCATACCGCCAAAACTAGTTTTGTGATGCCTGAAGGGGAAGCCAAGCGTGGATTAAAGCTACTAAAAGAAGCAGGTAAAGCTATAATTTCAAATATCTGTATCTCTATAGTGTTACATTTTTGATAGGAATGAAAAAAATTAATTTTAGTGGAGGTGAGCCTTTCATTCACAAAAAAGGAAAATATGTTGGAAACTTAGTGAAATATTGCAAAGTTGACCTGAAAATTGCAAGTGTCACTATTGTTAGCAATGGAAGTCTTCTTACTGAAGAATGGTTTCAAAACTTTGGTAAGTCTTAATGTACTTGTAGTGGCTTACTTTTAATTAAAAATTAGAGTGTGAAACTACTCTTTGTAGCTACCTGTATAGTACACAGTGTTGCTGGCACTACGAAACTATTAGTGTGCTAAAAGCATTAAGTGGCTAATCAAGGAAAGCAGTATGAAGCACCAAAGGTGCGAACCCTCAGCGCTAAAACACTACCTAGCTATTGCAATATAATCTCCCTTCCAAAAGAACAAGCAATCTGTTAGCTATTTTAATGAGGCATCAAAATAGTTCGACCAATGAAAATGGTACATGGAAATGCTGTCTTCATAAGAGAAGAAGCTAAACTAGCCAGAAACACTCACCGATCTGCATTTTCAACGCGAAACTTCACTTCTTTCAACTCTGTTAACTTCCCTGAGCATAAATCAAACTACTGCACTGCTGGCTGCAAGAAATTATTTGCTCACGTGAATATGATGTGGCACTAGGTGGCGTTGCCCATAAAAGCTGGTACTTAACACAGAGCTGAAAGCTTCGCGTTTTCTCAACGATAAGCCCGAAATTAAAAAAAGTAGCACAATAAATCTTCGTCCTGAGTAAGTGCATACCTAAATCAACTGTTAATTGTCAGTATTCTCCAAAATCAGAGCATGACAGACAGACAGACAGACAGGACGACTACTATAACCCTCTCGCGCATGCGCGCTGAGGATTAATAAGGATCAAAGTTTTTTTCACCGATTGTGTAAAGATCACATTAATATGTACATGATGTACTCAGTTTATTATGAAATCAAATTTTGTTGTGTTTAGGAGAATTTTTAGATATTTTGGCTATTTCTTGTGATAGTTTTAATGAGGAAACAAATTACAATATTGGAAGAACTGAAGGCCAAAAGAACCACTTAAATTCTTTGATGGTGGTCAGAAATTGGTGTAAAGCATATAAAGTTGCTTTCAAGATAAATACTGTAGTCAATACTCACAACTGGAGGGAAAACATGGTAGATGAAATCCTGGAATTGGAGCCTGTTCGATGGAAGGTAAGATTGAATTCACTCATGTATATTATATGGTATTAACTTATACATTCTATTAGGTTTAATCCTTACCAGTCCTGGTTCGATCATTTATTGTTTTTCTTCTAAGTTCTATAATAATGACTCAAGCAATTAGTATTTAGCAGTAAAGACAAGTTTCACCAGTTAATATGTTCAACCTGAGCCTTACAAGCTCAGGTTAGTCAGTCACTCTACTACTATGGGCTCTAAACTAGCTAGATATAATTAAATATCCTTACTTATCCTGGAACACACAGTGACTTGCTCTTTTATCTTTTTATCCTTGAACATACGGTATAAGCAAGACTAATTAGATGCGACTACATTGCTAGACAACTTCATCACACAATTAAATCTTAACGTTTGAAAACTACATCCCGACAAGTGTTAATTCTTAAAATGATAGCTGTCAAGTTCAACGTATAGTACTGACCACAAAAATTCATTTCACAATTCAAGATTAAAATTAAAACATGGAGCACATTTTGCTTTGTACTAATATGCTTAAACAATTAGCTTAGAGTTTTAATAACATTCTTTCCAAATGCTTCAATACTTGGGACTGGTGGGTGAGGGGAAGGAAGCAAGAAACAATAAATGGAAAAGGAATGGAAGAAAATAGACTGAGTAAATAAACTGACCAAACAGAAACAAGGACCATCCAGTATTAATAAGCTGTACTTTTGAATAACCAGTTTAGTGCATTTGTCTAAATATTATCATTAGCTAATCTATACATCACCTACAAAATCTGTTACAGTAATATTAGGGGTACTTAAGAAAGCAGCATGATCTTATGACAGTTGGAGTGCCTGATAATGTAAATGTCTTTGATGTGCCACAATTTATTTGTTTCATCTCGTTTAAAAAATATACATTAACTTAGACTGTTAAACTATGCTCTACAGGTGACATCCCTTAAAATTAATATCACGATCATATGATCAAGATGTGACATCCTATTATGGGATATACACGGCTGTGCCATTAATTTTGATTTCAATACCTGCAACTGGGTACTACTGTTAGTTTTGGATTTGTAGGACAGTGACCTGCTAGCTCTAATAATTGTGGTATAAAAACTTATATACATTTTAAAAATTCAAGTGTAATGTAATTGTGTTTTCAGAGAGTTGTAAGAATTAAATGTAATGCTTGCAAAGCAATCTTCATTATTCTGCACAAATCACGTTTACTATCTCACAAGTATCTATATGTTATTGTATCCACATCTTAGAATGCATCACCATTTCACAGTAAGTAATAGAGCATGTCTTGTGAGATTTTGAAGCATCAAGGGAATATGAAAGTTTATTCACAATCTTAGATTACTTTCATCAGTAGATTCTTGGGCACTATTATATCAAAACAACATGTTCAGAGTATCTAAGTTTGTTACACTATCAGTTTTCCATATATCAAATACCAATGTCAAGGCATGACTATTCAAAAACAAACAATTGCACTTAGCAGTAAGGTCACTATGAAATCAACAATCACATAGAAAATAACAAATTTCAATGACAAAATGACAGAACCAAGTAAAAATAAATAAATATAACTCTAGAAATTATAAAAGTTTCACAACATTGAGGATAAAAATGTTCATGATAAAAGAGTGAAAGAAAAATTAATTTTTATGTTAATGACCTAGCTATTGTATTAATTTTGTGAGGATAGCTACATTCTACACATCAGATAGACATGAGATGCATTGCTGTTCATGAGAATGGTCCTCTGGTTCTGGGATAGCTTGAACATGTAGTATGTTAGGCAACCAGTGATTCATTTGCTTGTATTTCCAGTAATTGACAGTGGCGCAACGGGTGAACCAATAGGTGAACTAATGGAGGACCAATGGGAGTGAACCTGAAATGGTATCTGTGTGGGTATGGCATGTTGATGTGCGATCAGTCCTTATCTTACTCTCTTATCAGCCCTTGCTTTTATGACAAAGCAGCACACCAAGGGCTTGTACCACCAGTAACCTTCTCTCACTATTTTTCTAAGAATTGCTGGTGACTACCTTTTTTTATTGAAAGAGCTAACACTGTAGAATTAGTTATTCACTTGACAGTTTGCTGTAGGAAGCCAGTTATTCAGGCAAGGTTAACAAAATAACTTATTTGAGGTTTCCTATATATGGGTCTTAGAAGTTTAAAGGCATTGTACAGAAGCTATTATGATTGATTGAACTTGTTGTTTAACTTTCAGTTTTTTAAGTATAGTTTTAGGATTTTTCAAAACAACAGACTTTAGTTTTGATTTATACAATTGACATGTTTAGTTTATCTCTTCATATAAGAATATAATGTAATAATGTGGTTTTGGCAAAAATTAAACATAATGTTGACAGATTAAGCTTTATTCTAAATGTTATCTATTGTGAAATATTAAAGGAAAAAAAACTGATAAACTTATAATTATTTAAAACATAGAGAGTAATTTGGAGAGACATATTCAGGTATCATATACATTCATTGTTTATCAAGTTGATCTAAAAACTTGTAAGACAGTTGCTGTCTGATCATTGCTCGATTTTTTTTAGTAGCCAAGCTTTTTTTTTTCTCACAAAATTTAATGTTAACTATAATACTTGTGATAATACTTGTGATATACTATGAACTATTGGTAATTAAAGTGTAATATTTTCACTGTGTAGGTATTTCAGTGTCTACTTATTGATGGTGAGAATGCAGGACCAGAAGCTATAAGAAATGCTGAAGAATATGTTGTTGCTGATGAACAATTTCAATATTTTCTGGATCTTCACAAGTCAGTCCCAGTATTGGTGCCTGAATCCAATACACTGATGAGAAACTCTTACCTGATTTTAGATGAATATGTGAGTTTAATTTATTACTTAATTAACCCTCAGCGCGCATATGCGAGAGGGTTACAAATAGTCTCTTTGTCATTCATTCATTCTGTCTGTCTGTCTCTGTCAACAGCGGATCTTGAAGATGGCAGACTTTTATGCCTTGAGATAAGAGGAACTCAGACTAGATGACAATTAAAGTTGCTTTAATGTGCCATTTTTGAAATTTTGGCTTAGTTTTTGAGAAAACGAGAGAAAAGGCAGACACTACGGCGAGTAATGCTATGCAGCCACACCCATTCATTTGTTTCCTGCATTTAGAATCATCACATGAGCATACAAAGTTAACTGCGCCCAGTTCAGATTTGTTACATCGTGCATTCTATAGTTCCAGTGCTTAATCTATTTTTTTGTCTGGGGTTGGGAAGTGTCTGCTACGTGTGCGCTTCTTTTATCAACTGTAAATATGCCTGCTCTCCAAAAAGTGCCCCCTAAGTGTTTGTGTAGCGTACATGTCAGAAAGTCCAAATGTTCTTGTGTTCTTGTGTTTTTTATTTCTACCAAGACAAGGTTAATACTAAAGCCAGAGATTGCCATGAAAGTCATAAAAACCGTATGGCTGAGTATCAAGCACATAAAAGAGCTTTAGAAAGTATGGATCAGTCCCAGAAGTGTAGAAGGGCTGATTCTAAATGTTCATGCCCATAAGAAAGCCCTTGAAACTCCTGAAGAATCCCAGAGATGCAAGCAGGCCAATGTTAAATACCCTAGCTAGATAAGTTAAAATTTGTATTCATAAATAGAACAAAATTATTATTGTAATAAGCTGAAAATTTAGGAACTTTTCTATTCAAAAATGATTACTTCTTTTGCAAACTATTTTAATTAATGCTGAGGGCTTGCACTCTTAGTACTTTAGTTATGTATTAGTAGAAAGCTAATTTAGTGTCTCTGTGCTTGATTTTCCAATTTTTTCCTTTCATTATTTATTTAAATTCTTCATGTGACACATAATCGTTCATTTTACTGATAAGCCTAATTAAAGCATTGTATTCCAACATAAGTAATAACAACCAGATTATTAGCATATTATATTAGCTGCATCACCTACTACCGGTCACTAGTTCTTTGATACTGTAATATTGCAGCATCACTATTACCGGCATTACTTACCATGTGTGCTGTACCTTCATGACTAACAGCACACTTGGGCATTACAATAATCCAGCTGCTTAGCTATTTTACACCATTTTATCTTTATTTTTTAGATGCGGTTTTTAGACTGTTCTCGAGGTAGCAAAGATCCTTCTAAATCAATTCTTGATGTTGGTGTCAGTAATGCGTTGAAGTTCAGTGGTTTTGATGAAACAATGTTTTTGAAAAGAGGAGGAAGATACACATGGAGTAAAGGGGATATGAAATTGCAATGGTAACTTAGTGTTGATTTTAAAATATTTTAATTCACATGTATTTATAGACACTTAGCAAAATAGCTAGTTTACAATTTTTTGTTCTATTTATAAGAATGGTAATAATGCTATTAAACCATTTCAAATAATAGTCATTTACTTAGTTTCTTTTTATGGAAATGTAGCTCATTTATGCACCATTTGAATAAAACAAGTTTCCAAGTAGCAAAAAATTAGTACAAGTTGGGAAGGATTTCAGCAATGGTTTTCATAACTAATATAGCCACATACATAGCATCATGGTATCTTGTGCAAGTGTTACTGTTTGTAAGCCAGGGTAGAGATTGGAGGTGTTCAGGCACCTTCAATAATTTTGGTGAGGGGTGCAGAACAGCTACCTTCAATATCATCTTCTTAAAAAATCAAGTAGCTAAATTAACTGTTGTGTTGTCGAACTTGATTGTGACTAGCTTTGTCACCAACTTTTCTTGTGTGCTGAGGTCATCAAGCAGGATCTACCCACAATAAAGAGGTTATATTTATGTATACAATAGAGAGGTCATTAAATTTAATAGCATATGTATTAGCATTTTCTGATCAAGCTATATACTTTATTGTTCCCGTCACATCAACCACTTTAGCCAGATGTTTATAGCACTCCGAGTCTTGCTCAACAATATTGAGTAATGGCTTAACCACTGTCTTCTATTACACATGCACAAGAAAATAACTGGTTCTCTTAACCCAGTACCTACAAACTAAGATAATAGAGCTCATTTTGAAACATGAGCAATGGAGCTTAGGTTGTGAGAGAGGAGTGAACAACATATTATGTTATTTACTTTCCACATGGTGATATTCCAGCACCAAAATGTACATTATGTCGGAACATAGCCTTGCCCATGGTTCAATTCAATTGAGATAGACACGCATATATAAGTAAAATCTCAGTTGAACTTGTTGTGTAGGACATCTGAATTAGAATGTCTGAGCTAAGAGTCAGCTATGTTCACCGAAAGTATTTCAAATTTACTGTCAAAGTGGCAAAATTCACAACAAAATACAATCATTAAACAACGCTTACTACATTGCAAAATCATTTTCTGTGGAACAATATCTACTTACTACAGGTGACAATGATATAGTGACTTAAATACTATGTGTAATATTCAATACTGTAATGAGTTAAATTCAAGTTAAACTTTGACCCATTTCAGTCCAATTCTGTTTCTATCCTTGGTTGGAACTCTGATAGTAGCACTTTCAGCAATGTACAGGATCTCGGACACCACTGACATCAAGTTTTTAGAATTATCTCTCAACATTTCAATAGCTGCTTGTACAAACTGCCTTGCTAAAATAGAAACAAAATATTAACAAAGCATAGTATATTAAGTAATAATGAGGATACACTATTAAAAGCACAGTGTTACAAGAAGGCTATTTCTGCTATTGTGTCAATAATTTTTGGTGAATTTTTTTTGCTTAAAAATATTTGTGGTAACTTATTTTTTCAATGTATGACTATTGTGGACCAGTAATACATTGTCCTCCAAAGTTCTGCATTCTAACAAATTTCTAATATACAAAGGAAACACTATTCACATTCTACACTTTTAGCAAAGTAATTGCAAGCAAACTAGATCAGTAAGCAAATTTAATCCTAATTTTATGAGATACCAGCTATGAGCAGATTTACCTCACTGATACTTTACCAGGTTTAAGGGAGCAAAGTTTTAATGAGAGTCCTGAATTTAATGTGATTGACTCACCCAGGCTTTCTCCAGCCTTAACTGAAGACAGAATTTTCAGCTGAGTGGAAATGGTACTAATCTTGGACATAACTTGTTGCAGTTCCTATAGACACAATAGTTAATATCTTCGTACTTTAAACTAGTCATGTTTGCTTACAGATTTCATTTGAGCATCTGTGCAGACTTCCACAATCTGCTGAGATATAATAAGGACATCCTGACTCTTTGCAACAATTTGTAAAGTGACATCGATCCACTCTCTGGTTAAACCTGCTCTTTTATCCCTGAAAATTAATTAAACAGTTATGTCAACAACGACAGAGACATCTTATCATGAGCTAAGACTTGCACACACCTGGCAAACCTTGCCAAAGCCATCATAAGGGCAGCCATTTCTGTCACAGTTTGAACTAGTACATTTTCAGAGGAGTCCCACTGATTAGCATTCTGCTCTAGAGTCAATGCTGCATGCTATATAAACATTTGGTAAAGCTACACTCACACCGATACACATGAAACTTACTTCAATGTCTTCACTGGGTTCTCCCTTGTCAGGAGATGAAGCAAAGCACGTAACTGTACAAATAACATTAATATTAACAAGATTGTTTTATATCTAGTTCGAAATGGCAGTTCACAAATCATAGTCACCTTCTAGCTCTAAGACTTCATCTGACTGCTCAAGATGTGAGGCTTCACCAGTCTCTTCTGCAGTAGTTCCTTCAGTAGGTTCTATAGCTGTCACTGAAAATTCAGAAGTTTTCACTGCATTGTACGAACATTGATGGGGAGGGGAAAGGGGAGGGGGGGGGGAATTAAAATGGTTTATTATTTTGTATTGTTTAAAAACCTTCCATGCTGTTATTATTATTATAGCATTATTGTTATTATTATTATTATTATTATTATCATTATTATTATTATTATTATTATTATTATTATTATTATTATTATTATTATTATTATTATTATTGTTGTTGTTGTTGGAGAGCGAGCAAAGCAAGGGAGACACTATTCAGGAATAGTGAATCAGGGATATTCGTTTGTTTATATATACATGTGGACGTACGTATTTCATTTTGTACTTGACCCTCGCGTATTTGTGTTTGCTCAGTAGTTGACCCCAAACTTCACTGAACAGAATCCTCTAGTTTACCGATCTATACTAGCATAATCCAATGAAATTGAATTGTTTACCATTATTATTATTACTAGCAAGTACCCCACCACATAGTGGTGCTTGATGTATTGCAAAGTAAGAATGCAGTAGCATAAGTTATCTTGCTCAGTTATCATTCTCTATCATTGGTTAAGGTTACATAAGTGTACCTCTCCTGCTCACTTTTTTCTGAACTATCTCAGGTTTTCTTACCCCCCACCTTCCTTTCTTCAGCTCTTTCTGAGTCATGGAGTCCCATTTCCTTTGTCTACCTCTCCTGCTTCTGAGTCTCTCTGTCTTACCATCATGATCGTGGACTTAAGCTTTGCTACACTTTAGCTTCTTTTTCGTACTTTTGCCTTCCTTTTTGAAATTAACGCCACCTTTACTCGACGATTAAATTCCACTCACCTTCCGTCGTCCTATTACACCTACTTTTCAGCAGTTACAATTAACCACTTTCTAACGAATGTGACGGCACTTTCTACTGAATGTGACGTCACTGTCTACTGAATGTGACCTCACTTTACCAACTCACCAACGACGACACTTTACTCATTTACAAACTACGACACTTTACTCATTTACAAACTATGATGCTTTACTCATTTACAAACTACGACACTTTACTCATTTACAAACTACGACACTTTTACCCTCTTTACAACACGACACTTTACTCAGTTACAAACTAACGACACTTTACTCATTTACAACTATGAGCTTTACTTCATTTTACAAACTACGACACGTTACTCATTATAAACGAAACGATACTTTACTCATTTAACAAACTACGACACTTTACTCATTTTACAAACTACGACACTTTACTCATTTAACAAACTATGATGCTTTACTCATTTATAAACTCCGATCTTTCCTCATTTACACAACTACGACCTTAATTACTCATTTATAACTACGATCCTTTACTTCATTTATAACTACGATACTTACTCCTTTCAAACTACGATCCTGTTACTACTCATTTAACAAACAACGACAACTTTAGAACTCCTATTACAAACTACGACACGTGACTCATTTACAAACTACCGACACTTACACTCATTTCCACAACTACGACACTTTAAAACTCATTTAAACAAACTACGACACTTTAACTCATTTCCAAACGAACCTACGCACTTTATAACGCCATTTACAAACTACGACCTTTACCTCATTACAAAACTAAAACTACGACACTTTACTCATTTACAAACTATGATGCTTTACTCATTTACAAACTACGACACTTTACTCATTTATAAACTACGATACTTTACTCATTTACAAACTACGACACTTTACTCATTTACAAACTATGATGCTTTACTCATTTATAAACTACGATACTTTACTCATTTACAAACTACGACACTTTACTCATTTATAAACTACGATACTTTACTCATTTATAAACTACGATACTTTACTCATTTACAAACTACGACACTTTACTCATTTACAAACTATGATGCTTTACTCATTTACAAACTACGACACTTTACTCATTTACAAACTATGATGCTTTACTCATTTACAAACTACGACACTTTACTCATTTACAAACTATGATACTTTACTCATTTACAAACTACGACACTTTACTCATTTACAAACTACGACACTTTACTCATTTATAAACTACGATACTTTACTCATTTATAAACTACGATACTTTACTCATTTACAAACTACGACACTTTACTCATTTACAAACTACGACACTTTACTCATTTACAAACTACGACACTTTACTCATTTACAAACTACGACACTTTACTCATTTACAAACTACGATACTTTACTCATTTACAAACTACGACACTTTACTCATTTATAAACTACGACACTTTACTCATTTACAAACTACGACACTTTACTCATTTACAAACTACGACACTTTA